>Ga0209692_10000117_pt1 | contig 265350 bp, 229 predicted proteins | sample tdDd472_FD_187129 | JGI IMG/M metagenome (GOLD analysis project Ga0209692, IMG submission 187129) | Marine sediment microbial communities from the Atlantic coast under amendment with organic carbon and nitrate - tdDd47.2 (SPAdes)... | ecosystem: Environmental > Aquatic > Marine > Coastal >... | reverse complement strand
TCGGTTGCTTACTCAGCTTGGGTGGGTGTGCCGCCATTGAAACGGCCGGTGATGTCGTTGGGGGTGTCTACACAGTCGCCTCGGCCCCGTTCAAAGTCGCGGCATGGCTGATCCCTGATGGCGATGCGACCGAGGCACCAGCCCCCACGGGTACCGACGCCAATCCAAAAATCGGTCGGCCCTATAAAATCAAAGGTATATGGTATTATCCAAAAGCTGAGCCAGACTATGTCGAGGTCGGGTATTCGTCTTGGTATGGCCCACAGTTTCATGGCAAAGCCACGGCGAACGGCGAAAAGTTTGACATGAACCAGCTTACCGCCGCGCACCGAACTTTGCCACTGCCGAGCTATGTTCGGGTGACCAATTTGTCGAATGGCCGCAATGTCATTTTGCGCGTGAATGACCGCGGGCCCTTCGCCAACAACCGAATCCTTGATGTGTCGCGCCGCGGCGCGCAAATCCTAGGCTTTGAGAAAAAAGGCGTACAGCGGGTCCGGGTGGAAGTTGTTGATCATAAAGGCAGGCGTCTACCCGGTGTAGACCGTCGTGAAGCTTCGGTCGACCCGAGCGTTCGTCGCACCGCAAATTCAAAATTCGTGGTGCAGGTGGCCTCGTTCGAAAACCGCAACAGCGCCAAGGCCCTTATTGATCGGCTAGAAGATGCCATTGATGATCTTTATATTGAACGCGGAAATGCCAGCGGTCGCACGGTGTACCGGGTCCGCGTCGGGCCCTTTAAAAAAGAAAGCAAAGCCAAAAAGGCCCTGCGGCAAGTCCGATCACACGGCTACCGCCAAGCGGTTGTTATGTCCGCCGGGGATGATTAAGTCCCATCGTCATTAGGTGTATGCGCAAAGCGGCGCACCAACAAGATCAAGGCTGGCATTCAGGGAATTAATTCAGTAGAAAAGAATCCCAGCTCGAACCTGATTGAGTTGGCGTATAACTAAACAGGAAACATCATTTCATGACCATTCGTTTTGCAACTGTAACGCTTTTATTTGCTGTATGTGCAGCGCTTGCCATGCCAAGCGTCAACACCGCCTCTGCCCAATCCATCGATACGCCGGCGCGTTACGCGCTTTTGATGGATGCTGAAACCGGGGCTGTGCTTTACGAAAAGGACGCTGACGTTAGTTTTCCACCCGCCTCTATGAGCAAGATGATGACCACCTATGTGGCCTTTGAAATGATTAAAACAGGGGCGTTTAGCATCGATGACACCACCGTGATTTCGCCTGAAACCTGGCGTGAATGGCGTGGTCGCGGCTCAACCATGTTCCTGAATGCAGGTGACGAAGTGACCATTGGTGACCTTCTTCGGGGCATTATTGTGCAATCGGGGAATGATGCCTGTGTTGCGCTTGCTGTTGCGATGGCCGGATCGGAACCAGCCTTTGTCGATTGGATGAACCAAATGGCGGCTGATCTGGGTATGACCAATTCGCATTTTGTCAATACCAACGGCTGGCCCGCAGAAGGCCACCGTATGAGCGCCCGTGATTTGGCAATTTTGGCGCAGCATTTGGTCAATGACTATCCCGAGCTCTATTCGATCTATGCCGAAAAGTCCTTCACCTATGGCATCGACCCAACAACGGGGCGGCCCATCATCCAGCGCAACCGCAACCCAATTCTCGGGCGTGTAGAGGGTGCAGATGGCCTGAAAACCGGGCACACGGAGGAATCCGGATATAGCCTCACGGCATCAGCGGTCCGCGATGGTCGTCGCCTTGTCCTTGTCTTGGCGGGTCTGGACAGCGAGCGGGCACGCTCACGCGAAAGCCAGCGCCTTTTGGAATATGGCTTTCGTAACTTTAAAACCTATGCGCTGTTCACCGCTGGGCAGGTTGTGGAAGAAGCAGATGTTTGGCTCGGCGATGCGAACAAGGTGCCCTTGGTCGTCGAAAAAGACTATACAATCACCATGAGCCGCTTTGATCGTAATCGTATGAAAGCCACCATCGTCTATGAAAACCCGGTCCCGGCGCCCATCCTAGCGGGGCAGTCTTTGGCCCACGTCCGTCTGGAAATTCCCAACCGCGACCCGATCACCATTCCATTGGTGGCTGGGAAAGATGTTGGCAATCTGGGGGGCATGGGGAAAATCTCCGCGGCATTTGCGCACCTTCTATTTGGTTCAGCAAATTAGGATTAGCCATGAATAACAGCCGTTTCATAACCCTTGAAGGCGGCGAGGGCAGTGGCAAATCGACACAAATCGGCCGGTTGGCATCACGCTTGACAGCCTTGGGGCATGTTGTGACCACAACCCGCGAACCCGGTGGTAGCAAAGGCGGCGAACAAATACGCAAGCTGTTGGTCGAGGGTGAGCCAGACCGCTGGTCGCCGATGACAGAGGCACTATTGATGTATGCAGCACGTCGTGACCATGTGGAGAAATTGATTAAACCCGCACTGGCCCGGGGCGAATGGGTAATCTGTGACCGTTTTTTCGATTCCACCATGGCCTATCAGGGCTATGCCGGTGAACTGGGTGTGGCGACTGTCATGGTATTAAACGAAACGGTCATGCAGGGTTTTGCGCCGGATTTAACGCTGATCCTTGATTTGCCTGTGCAAGAAGGCCTCAAACGGGCGGGGCACCGCATTTCTCAGAACAACGATGGTCATGACGATGCCGAAGACCGCTTCGAGAAAAAAGGCACCGCCTTTCATGAGGCCCTCCGCGATGGTTATTTGGCGATTGCGGCACATGATAAGCAGCGCTGCGCCATTGTCGATGCGACCGGCACACCCGAAGACGTCAGTGAACGATTATGGCAAATTTTAAAAGCGCGTCTCGATACGAACAACGGGATTGCATGATATGGCGGCGGTGAAAGAAGACGATAATTACGCAGCGGAACTGATGGCCGAGGACCTTGCGCCACGTTCAACCGCGCAATTGTTCGGACACCACGGGGCGCAACAGCAACTTTTGGACGCATTCAATGCCGGTCGGTTGCACCATGGCTGGCTGGTGACAGGCCCAAAAGGCGTCGGGAAAGCGACCCTTGCGCACAAATTCGCACGGTTTTTACTGGCAACCCCACCTGCGGACGATGGCGATAGCCTGTTTGGCGATGCGCTCACCCCAGCCGCCCCAACAACGCTCGATACCGATGATCATAACCCCATCGCTGCACGGGTCATGACAGGGGGCCACGGAAATGTCAAAACCCTTGTCCGCGGGGTTGATGAAAAAACGAAGAAACGCCGCACTGTTATTCGCGTTGATGATGCCCGTGCGGTGGTTCATTTCTTTTCACATACGGCGTCTGAAGCCGGCTGGCGCATCGCCATTATCGATAGCGTCGACGAAATGAACCCCAACGCGGCCAATGCGCTGTTGAAAATTCTTGAAGAGCCGCCTGAAAACTCCATTCTGATATTGATTTCCCATTCGCCGGGGCGGTTATTGCCGACGATCCGTTCCCGTTGTCAAAAGCTCGCCCTTTCAGCGCTGGGCGACGAAGAAATGTCACAGTTCTTGGCCGATAAGCACCCCGAACTGTCCGCTGAGGATGCCATAGCGCTGTCGCGGCTGTCTGGCGGAGCGCCGGGCAGGGCGCTTGCCTATGTGGCGGAGGATGCGCTTATGCTCTATCGGGCGATGCTGGACCTTCTGGGCACGATGGGGCAACTGTCCCGGGTGCGACTGCTCGCACTGGCCGATGAACTCGCCCCGGCTAAGGCCGAGACCCGCTTCAACATGTTCATGGATCTATACCAAGACTGGCTGGGACGGCTGATCCGCGCCCACGCAACAGGCCGCACCTGTGTCGAAGTCATTGATGGAGATGCCGCGATTTCCATGCGTGTGGCAAATGGCGTGGGTGGCAGAGGTTTACTGGATATGGCAAACAGAATTGCCGACCTGCGCGGCGCGGCGGCTGGCCTGCATTTAGACCGCAAACTCTTGATCTTGACCCTGTTTGAAGAATTAAACGCAGCGATTGCAAAGTCGGCCGCTTGAGCGTAGACAGTCTGTCGCAGGAGCGTGCTCTAGAAAAGCAATAAGACGCAATCAAACTCAGTGACGAAAGAACAATTGAATGTCCCAAGACGGCAATAATTATTATATCACAACGCCGATTTATTATGTGAATGACGTACCGCATATTGGCCATGCCTATACTACATTGGCCTGCGATGTTTTGGCGCGGTTTAAGCGCCTTGATGGCTATAATGTGCGTTTTCTGACGGGCACCGATGAACACGGGCAAAAGGTGCAAAATTCGGCTGAAGCAGCGGGTGTTGATCCACAGACATTTTGTGATCAGGTGTCTGGGCGCTTTCGCGCGCTGGCGGATACCATGAATTATTCGATTGATGATTTTATTCGCACAACAGAAGACCGCCACAAGTTGGCGTGTCAGGACCTCTGGACACGCTTGTTAGAGCGCGACCAGATTTATCTCGGCAGTTATGAAGGCTGGTACAGTGTACGGGACGAGACCTTTTACACCGAAACCGAGATTGTAAGGGGCGAAAATGGCGAAAACCTAGCCCCCACAGGTGCGCCTGTGGAATGGGTTGAGGAGCCCAGCTATTTCTTTCGTCTGTCCAATTGGCAGGAGCCACTGCTTAAGTTTTACCAAGACAACCCCGAATTTGTACTTCCCAAAACCCGCATGAATGAGGTCACCAGCTTTGTCTCCGGCGGACTTCGCGACCTCTCCGTCTCGCGGACAAGCTTCACATGGGGTGTCGAAGTGCCTGATGCGCCCGGCCATATCATGTATGTCTGGATTGATGCGCTAACCAATTATATGACCGCTGTGGGCTATCCCGATCAGGAAGCCGCTGACTACACCGCATTCTGGCCCGTGGTGAAACATATGGTCGGGAAAGATATCCTGCGCCATCACGCCGTTTATTGGCCAGCCTTCCTGATGGCCGCTGACCTGTTACCGCCCAAACGCGTGTTTGCACATGGCTGGTGGACCAATGAAGGGCAGAAGATCTCCAAATCCCTCGGCAATGTCATCGACCCCTTCAAGTTGGTTGAAGACTTTGGCCTAGACCCCGTGCGTTATTTCCTGATGCGCGAGGTTCCCTTTGGCAATGATGGTGATTTCAAACGGGAAAGCCTGATCAACCGCATCAATGGCGATCTGGCGAATGATTTGGGGAATTTAGCACAGCGTACCCTGTCCATGATCGCCAAAAACTGCGATGGTAAGGTTCCCAGTAAAGATGCCCAAAATGACGATGACCGCGCGTTCTTGGCCAGTATTCCCGAGCAAATGGACGAATTTCGCGGCTTTATCGATCAGGAAGCCATTCATAAATTCCTAGAAGCCGTCTGGCAGAAAATCGGCGAAGCCAATGGCTATATTTCCACCGAGGAGCCATGGAAACTAAAGAAAACCGACCCCGCACGGATGGAGGCTGTGCTTTATACCACCGCCGAAGCCGTCCGGCGGATCGCTATTTTGGTGCAACCCATTATGCCTGATGCCATGGTGTCAATGTTGGACCTGTTGGCCATTGGCGCCGATGCGCGTAGTTTTGCCAACATCGGCGATGACGCTGCGCTGGTCCCCGGCACCGCGTTGCCAGCACCACAGGGCATTTTCCCGCGCTTCGTGGACACGGAGGCCTAAGAGAATATGTCTAACGCCTTTATAGTGGATAGCCATTGTCACTTAAATTACAGTGATTTATCAGGTGATTTAAAAGGGATAGTTAAACGCGCTGAAAACGCCAATGTGCGCACAATGTTGGCCATCAATACCAAGCTCAGCGAGTTTGAAGAGGTCTATCGCATAGCCGAAGCACACCCAAATATCTGGGCCAGTGTTGGCGTACACCCACATGCTGCTGAAGAAGAGCCAAACATCGCCTTTGAGAGTCTCTTGATGCGCGCCGCCAAGAAGCGCTGCGTGGGCATTGGCGAAACAGGTCTTGATTATTATTACGACAAAGCACCACGCGATCTACAGCAGGCCAATTTCCGCACCCATATTATGGCTGCGCGGGCTGTGAAGCAGCCCATAATCGTGCACAGCCGTGATGCTGAAGACGACACATATCACATCATGTCCGAAGAAATGAAGACCGGGGCTTATACCGGTGTCATCCACTGTTTTACAGCCTCGGCGGAATTTGCCAAAAAGATGTTGGACCTTGGATTTTACATTTCATTTTCCGGCATCGTTACATTTAAGAATGCGAAAGACCTGCAAGAGGTCGCAAAATGGGTGCCATTGGATCGTATGTTGGTGGAAACGGACGCGCCATATCTGGCCCCGGTACCACACAGGGGAAAAACGTGCGAGCCTGCATATACTGCGGACACGGCAGCCTTCATAGCCGATTTGCGTGGTATTGAGCTGGATGAGTTGGCAACAGCCACAACCGATAATTTTTTCGGCCTATTTAAGAAAGCCAAAAGACCAGAATAGGGAACTGAATATGGCAAGCTATAAGATCGTCGCAGTTGGCTCGTTATTGGCCCACAGCCTTTTCGCGCCCGTTGATGCTCAGGCCTATGTCTCATCCGTCGAAGTTGAGGAGCGTATCATTATTGCAGAGGGTCGCGAATTCGGTCGGTTTGGCCGGTACGAGCGCCTTTCCGGCCGGGTCTGTATCGCCATAGATCCAAATATTGACGTCAATCAGATCATTACAGACATTGAACTGGCCCCCACAAATGAGCGCGGTGCGGTCGAATCATGCGGTAATTTTATGGTTCTACAGCCCGCCAACCCGCGTCTGCGATCAGGTGATGCATTGTTAGAGGTGTCCAACCGTGGTGGTAAGGCGAGTCTTGGATATTTCAACACAGGGGCGCAAAGCAGCCTCACCCCAGAACTGCCAGAGCATTTCGGGGATGGCTTCCTTATGATGAATGGCTTCACCGTCATGTGGGTCGGGTGGCAATATGATATCAATCCGGCAGATGGGCGCATGTATATGGACGCTCCGCGGATTCAAGGAATCACTGGCAAGGCACGCGGCGATTGGGCAATCGATGTGGATACCGACAGCATTAGCATCGGCCATAGGGGCGCTGACGCCTTTTATGGTGCTGATACATTGGACACATCCCGCCACCAACTGAGTGTACGTGAAGGCCGCAACGGCACACGGCGGCCCATTCCCGCTGATCGCTGGCGTTTTGGACGGGTGTTGAACGATGGCAGTTTTCAGGTCTCCGATAAGCATATCACATTGCAGGGTGGCTTTAAGGCCGGGAAAATTTATGAATTGGTGTACGAAGCCCGCGATCCTGCGGTGGGGGGCCTTGGCTTGGCGATGATTCGAGACTTTGGTGCCTTTGCAAAATATGGGGATAACGCGCCTTTTCCGGTCGATAACCTGCTCGGGATTGGCATCTCGCAAACCGGGCGTTTCTTACGTCATTTCCTATATCAAGGTTTTAACGAAGCCGAAGATGGCAGCAAAGTTTTTGATGGCGTAATGATCCATACCGCCGGCGCTGGGCGCGGCAGCTTTAATCACCGCTTTGGCCAACCATCGAGGGATGCCCATCAATATTCCACCTTCTTTTCGCCGACAGACATTTTCCCATTTTCGTCGCGTGAATTGGAAAATCCGCTGACGGGTAAAGAAGAGGGCCTTTTTTCGGCTGTTGAGGACGAAAGCCTGTTGCCCAATATCTTTTATACCAATTCAGGCTATGAATATTGGGGCAGGGCGGCAAGCCTACTGCACACAGACCTGTCAGGTCGCCGCGACATCGGCTTAAAACCCTACGAGCGGATCTATCACTTTGCCAGTGCACAGCATTTTGTGACCGCCCCGCCGCCCGCTGAAAATCGCTGCGCCAGCCTTGGCCGCGATCCGGATATCGGCTCGCCCATCAACTTTAAGCCTAACCTACGGGCGCTACTGCTGCGCTTGCGCGATTGGTCATTGGGCGTTGGACAACCACCGGCGAGCCGCTACCCCAATAATCGGGATGATACGCTGGTGGCCATTGACCAACTAAACTATCCAGATATTCCCGGTTTTCAAAGCCCACAGGTCATTCACACTGCTTATATGACAGATTATGGACCGCGGTTTAAAGACCAAGGGATTATTGACAACCAGCCCCCGATCCTCATGGGGGAGATTGCCCCACGGGTCAGTGCGGTTGATCGTTTGGGGAATGAATTGGCAGGCATTAGAAATGTTGAGGTCGCCGCGCCCCTGGGCACCTATCTACCTTGGAATTTGCGTGGAAGCGCCTATGTCCCTGCGCCAGCACCGCATGATATGAGCCTTTTTTGTGGAAGCTTCATGGCCTTATCACCCTCAGCCGCTCTTAATACTATGTCCGGCGATGTGCGGCCCGCTATTTCGGAGCTATATCCTAGCCGCGACGCCTATATGACCCAGGTCAGCCGCGCCGCCCGCGATTTGGTAGAACAAGGATTTCTGCTGCAGAGCGATATAGAGGACCGGATTGCCGCTCAAGCCGCCTTATGGGACTATCTGCACGGCGTTGACGGCGCACCACGCGGTACGGACGAGTAGGGCGCCCGATGAAGATCACTCTACTTGGTTGCGGGACCTCTGGCGGTGTGCCGCGCTTGGCAGGCGAATGGGGTGCGTGTGACCCGGATAACCCAAAAAACATGCGCCGCCGCGTCTCGATATTGGTGGAACAGGGCGACACCCGGGTTCTCGTGGATACGTCGCCGGATTTAAGGATGCAACTGATTGACGCCAGTGTAACACGGCTAGATGCTGTCCTGTATACCCATGATCATGCCGATCATACGCACGGAATTGATGACCTGCGCAGTATATTCTATGCGATGAAGCGACGCCCCGTGAATGTCTACGGCGATAAGACGACCTTGGACGCCCTGACCCATAAATTCGACTATGCGTTTGTTGGGCGAGGGGGATATCCAGCAATTTGCACCGCCAATGTGATCAATGTTGAGCGGAAGCAGAAGATTAGTATTGGAGCTGAAGGTCTTGAAATAACGCCATTTTACCAAAAACATGGCCCTGTGATGTCCGTGGGTTACTTATTTGAGATGAATGGCAAACGCGCCGCCTATTCCACCGATCTCAACGGTCTTCCAGACGATTCTAAAGCCCTTTTGAACGGTATAGACCTCTGGATTGTCGATGCGCTGCGATATCAGCCGCACCCAACCCATGCGCACTTGGACATGTCTTTGACTTGGATTAAGGACCTTCATGTAAAACAGGCTGTTTTAACCCACATGACATGGGATATGGACTATGAAACCGTTAATGCCGAAACCCCGGAACATGTCCTGCCGGGTTATGATGGTTTGGAAATCATTGTTTAACGTGAAAGCTGGGTTGTTTAGTAAAAGGATGAATTTGATGAAACACGCCGTATTCAGCACGCTCTTGGGACTTGCCATTAGCGGACAAGCCGCGAGTGACGAAGTTTGCTGGGTTTCTTATGATGATTTCGAGCGTATGGTGCCACATACGGATCTATTGACGTGCCCAAAAGAAGATATCTCGAGCCAAGACGGTTTTTGCCGCCTGAACATCGTCGGTGATACCGTCACCATCTATCAATTCGAAGCTGGACCGGATGATGAGTTTTGTCTGGTGCGCGGGCGCGGGTATCAACTCGAGAGCTTCTTGAAACGATACGGTTCGCATTACACAGTACCAGACTAACCCAATAAACAACGATTCGAGCGCAAGTACGACCCGCACGCCGAACACCAATGGCTACTATTTAACTCACACATAATTTAACATAATATACATTATGCAATTAGGTTGATCATCAAAATGCCAAGCGTCATCAACAGTATCCTCAAGCCCCCATCATGGGTTCTGAAAATCATCTTAAGCGTAACCGTCATCTCAGTGATCGCCCTTGCTTATTTTGGCTACCTTGTGCCCATCGTTGACTTCTTAGACAGCCCCAGCATGAGCCATACAATCGGCCAGACGCGAATTTCGGCCTTTCTTGCACTTAAAGCCATAATCACCGTGGTCGCCGGGTTTTGGATTGCTGCATGGTTGTCGGATACTGTCGCGACCAGAATAAGACGCATGCGCGGTATGCGCCCCCGCAGCAAAGTTCTCATCACCAAATTTCTGCAAATATTTGTCTATCTGATCCTGTTGCTGGCGATGCTGGACGTTTTGGGTATTGACCTCACCACCCTGAGCATTGTTGGCGGGGCCATTGGTATCGGTATCGGGTTTGGCCTACAGAAAATTACATCGAACTTCATTTCAGGCCTGATCCTGCTGTTTGAAAACTCGATAGAAATTGATGACTTGATCGAATTACCTGATGGCTTAAGCGGATATGTCCGGCACGCCAGCGCACGATATACCCTGATTGAGACCTTTGATGGCAAGGAGGTCATGGTCCCGAACGAAGATTTCGTCACCAACCGCGTCGTGAACTGGACCTATACCAACAATTCTGGCCGCGTAGAAATCCGCGTGGGGGTGTCATATGATTCCGATTTGCGCCTTGTCTCAAAATTGATCCTAGAGGCAGCAGAAGAACACGAAGCCACCCTAAGTGACCCAGAACCGTCTGTTTATATTGATGAATTCGGCGATAGCTCGGTCAATTTCCTGCTTTATTTCTGGTTGAATGATGTGACACAGGGACGCCGCGGGCCACGCAGCGAAGTGATGCAGGCCATCTGGGATAAGTTTGCCGCGCATAATATCGTGATCCCCTTCCCGCAGCGTGACATCAATATCCACAAGGAAACCTAACCCCATCCACGCCATAGGTCTGTCAGGCTGGGCAGCTCTCGCTGCAATAAAAATTCAACCGCAAGAAACAGACAGACACGGCAAAATTGCCCGATTAACCTCGCCATTCTTGACAACAGATAAAAGGTGTAGAGGATGGCACAGCAAGCAATTCAAACCATGGAACACGCCGTGGCCAGTACTGATATGGAAAGCGCGGACGAAATGTGGCACGCGATTGTCAGCCGCGATGCGACCGCCGATGGTGCATTCTTCTTCGCCGTGACGACAACGGGCATCTATTGCCGACCATCCTGCGGCGCACGTCAGCCAAAGCGTGAAAACGTCCTCATCTTTAAGTCCAGCATAGATGCTGAAGCCGCAGGCTATCGCCCCTGCAAGCGATGCAAACCAACCGAAACACCGGGTTGGGCAGAGCGCAACACGCTGGTCACCAAGGCGTGCCGATATATTGAACAGGCAGAGACCACCCCTGCCTTAGCCGAGATTGCAGCCTATGTGGGGCTTAGTCCGCATCATTTTCAGCGTATTTTTAAGACCGTCACCGGGATAACCCCAAAGGCCTATGGTACCAGACACAGAACCCAGCATGTCAAAGCCCGCCTGCGCAGCACCAATACAGTGACCGAGGCCATTTATGATGCTGGCTACAGCACAAGTAGCCGTTTCTACGAAAATGCACAGTCTTTTTTGGGCATGACAGCCAAGGCGTTTCGCGCTGGTGGGCGCGGTCAAACCATTGGCTATGTCATTCGCCCCTGCGTGTTTGGAATGATGCTGCTGGCTGCCACGAAAAAGGGCGTGTGCAGTATTCAACTTGGCGAGAACAGCACAGAATTGAGCGCGCGGTTAAAGGCAGATTTCCCGGACGCTGCCTTGGCGAAAGATGATCCTGTGATTGAAGGCTGGGTAGACGCCGCGATAGCCCTAATCGCGGGCGAGCAAAGTCAAAATCAGGCCCTTCCCTTGGATATACAAGGCACCGCGTTTCAACAGCAAGTCTGGGCCGCATTGCAGAAAATCCCCATGGGCACGCAGATCAGCTACACAGAGCTGGCCGCGCAGATCGAACGGCCAAAAGCCGTGCGCGCGGTGGCGAGCGCATGTGCGCGAAACCCGGTTGCCGTTGCCATCCCCTGCCACCGGGTGATCGGAAAAAATGGTGCCCTCTCCGGGTATCGCTGGGGGATTGAACGCAAGCGCGCGTTGTTGGCGCGGGAAAAGGCCATGGTATTGGAAAGGGAAAAAGCCCGGCGCCAATCGACCGAGCAATAAAGACGCGCTCATGTTGCATACCCTATATTTCTGGCATAGTCTTGAGACGTTGTACTGACTGGTTTCGTTCATCAGATGCGCCATGCAATCATGGTCTGGCAAAGCAAACGTTAGGAGCAACACATCATGCGCTTATCTGCCACCATTTTCCTGACTATTTGTGGTTTGTTTTTCTCGCTAGCACTTGGCGGCGGTACAGCAATTGCGCAGAATATCGACCCCGAAGCCGAATATACTGCTGCCCGCAGCGCCCTGATTTCAAAGGTAAACGATCATAACCAACGGGTTGCCAGCTATAACGCACGCAAGGCGCAATACAATGATGATATTGTCCTGTACAACACAAATGTCGCGCAAAAGCAGTACCTGCAGTCCATTATCGATGATCCGACCCGCTCGCCCGCGGAAATAATGTCAGCGTTCAATGAATGGGACCAATTGGTGAACTGGTTTCAAGTTGAAGACCCGCGCCTTGCCAACGAACGCTCTTATTTTCAAACTGAGCCGGACGCAATCGACCGCGAAAAAGCATATATCGATCTTCAGATCGCTGAAATCAGGGCTTGGCGGCAACGACTAGATGATGGGAGCAATAATGACGCGCCGACCAGTACATTATCGGCCAGGACTATCGCCGAATTCAAGAGGTTCAAAGACCACCTGGCGGACGCCAATGATCGTCAACGTGTCGCCAATGCTTTATTGGCCATTTCGCCTTTTTCCACCTTATTGGGCAAACCAGACTTGCCCGCATTGGTCAGCATTGCACAGACCGAATGGGCAGCACTTGGCACAGCCGCGCAAGGGTTCAGCGCACACCTAAGAGCGCAGCTCAAAACGTTTTGCGACCTAGAAGCCGTCGCCCAAAGCAATAGCCCGCCTGATTTCCGATTCTGGCGCGCGCTATCCAAGCAATTCTCCTAAACAACCATGCGGGAGTGTTCAGTTGACACATACGGTGCCACAAAATCAATATTGCCGAGGCCGCACCGGAGGTCATACTCTGCCAGCAAATAGGCGACTCCGATAAAAACGAAGGAAACGATACCATGGCACACCCATATAGGTTGATCCCAAAGCGAGACCGCAAGCCAGCCGGCACGTCGCCCGGGACCTTGATCGCGCCTGACAAGGCGTGCCGCACCACCATGACGGTCATGACCTATAGCAAAGAGACTGTCGCCGAAAACGTCATTACAACGCTTGATGACATTGCCGCCCTCCCCCGCGAGGACAATATTGTGTGGATCAACGTCTGTGGACTGGGAAATACAGATTTAATTGCGGGCATCGGTGAAATATTCAGCCTTCATCCGTTGGCCTTGGAAGACGTTTTGAACGTACATCACCGCCCCAAAGCCGAGGATTATGAAAATGATGTTTTCATTGTAACGCGCATGGTCGGCCTCAAGCATAACCGGTTGGATTTAGAACAGGTCAGCATTTTTCTTGGCAATGGTTTCGTGATTTCGTTTCAAGAACGGCCCGGTGATTGTCTGGAACCCGTTCGTGAACGTATTCGCAAGGGTCGACAGCGCATTCGCTTTATGCAGGCGGATTATCTGGCTTATGCGCTGCTGGATGCCATTATAGATGGCTATTTCCCGGTTTTAGAGCATTACAGCGATAAACTGACTTCCCTGGAGAATGAGGTTGTTGCTAATCCTGATCAAAAGGTTGTCGCAGCCACCCACGAGATTAAGCGTGACCTGCAAATTCTGCGACATGGCATTTGGCCGCTCAGGGAAGCGCTCAATAAATTATCTTATGATATGCCTCTTGTGCACGACTCCACGCGCCCATTTTTTCGCGACTGTCACGACCATGTGATACAGATTGTCGACATTCTAGAAACATTCCACGAGCGTGCCGCAAGCTTAACGGACCTGTATTTGTCTAGCCTCTCCAACAAGATGAATGAGATTATGAAGGTCCTCACCATCATTGCCACGATTTTCATTCCACTGAGTTTCATCGCGGGCCTTTATGGCATGAACTTCAACCCTGCGGCATCGCCTTATAATATGCCGGAGTTAAGCTGGTATCTAGGGTATCCCTTCGCCCTGTTTTTAATGTTGGTGGTCGCTGTGGGCTTTGTTCTGCATTTTTGGCGCAAAGGCTGGATTGGTACAAAAAACCACTAAGGCAGTGCACCTAATGCCGCCACGTCTGACGCCGACTATGTTTGATCAGAATTTCGCCGATGATGAACAGCGCTGAGGCCCCTAAAATAACCGGCCATTGAAATCCATCATCCGGGGCATAGGCAAAAGACAGGATGGCCAACACCAAGATTGTCATACACGAATAGGCCAATCCGTAAACCAGCCACGCAGGCCCCGCCAATTTATACTGTCTGGGCCGGTGGCCATCCACCTTGCGCAGTTTGATAAAGGCCAGCATTTGCAGAACATATGGAAATAGAAACAGGACAGCGCTAAAAGCAAACAGCGACCAGAAAAGATCTTCATTGGTGTTGGCCAATACCCCGTATAAGATCAAGATGACACTGCTCACCACCCCAAAGGCCAACCCCGCACCGACAGGGGTTTTATTTTTCTTGCTTTCAATGGCGAGAATAGCGGGAAAGTCGCCATCGCTAGCGGCCTCCGCTATGGCTCTGTTGCCGCCCAATACCCATGTATAGCCGTTAGAGAAAAACGTGAATAACGCCGCGAGTGCCAGCAAAAACACAACATAATCGCCCGTTTGCGACCCACCAAGAAATAGCGAAAGTGTATCCACCAACCCCTCGACCAGATTAACCTCTCCCGCAGGTATGGCCGTCAGGATCGCAGCCGTCGCCAGCGTATAGAGCGAAACCACAAAAAAGCCGGAGCTGAGAATCCCAGGCGCAAGATTTTTTCGCGGGTTGTGAATTTCACCCGAACTCGCCGCAATCAATTCAAATCCGACCATCCCATAGATGATAACGCCGATATATTGCACGCCAGAGGAAAAGCTGGGGGTGATACCCTGCCAAGAAATTTCATTCGCCATGCCATGCAATTGATAGTGATTGATCGCCCCGCCAATAATGGCAAGAAAGACAATAACTTTGAGAACCGCGCCCACATTAGGCACCCATTTGCCAATATTCAGGGTCACTGCATTCAACCATACGGTCAACCACGTCAACGCCAGCCCTAGGCCGATTTGCCCAGCCAAGGTCATTTCCGGCCATAAGACTTGGCGAAAGACACCTGCAAATAAGATATAAATCGCCGGGCACCACACCGCGACATTCACCCAATAGGCCCAAGTGATTCGGCTGGCCCATGTTTCACCAAATGCCCGTTTAACCCATGAATAGATGCCGCCTTGGTCTGGATAACAGCACGCCAATTCAGCCGTGATCATTGCATAAGGGATAAAAAAGACAGTTCCAAGAAACAGCCACCAAAAAATGCTTTGCACCCCAATCGCGGCACCAGCGGCCAAGGTGTCCAGCAATAAGACGGCCGAGACTGAATACAGAAAGATGTCTCGCTTGCCAATGGCCTTGATATGTTGTCCGGTACTCATAAAGCTGCCCCCTGTTTTTGGCGATTATTAATGCCTGTCATTGGGGATTGCACAAGTAAAATTTATCATCTGGGGATAGGCGCAGGACAGACGTGCGAAACATCGCGCCAAATGGGTGGTTTTTAGTGACTTTTTCGCCGACTCTGAGCAGCAACTATGACAGTCTTGCACCACTGGTAAATTTATTTGCCCACATAACACAATCAACCAAATCCGAATGTTGCGCATGTTCATGCTCTATTGCAGGATGCCTGCCGAGTCATAAAACGGTGTCATGATTATCTTATTATCACAAAAACGACAGTAGAATACCCAATAGGAGAAAACCGTGCGCCTAACGCGGATGAGCTTGGATAGCCCCGTAACCGTTGCCATTGTCGCGCTTGCCGTCATGGTTTTGGGGTTAATTTCGATCGCCAGTATTCCGGCACAATTGCTGCCGAATATCCAAAAGCCAGTTTTGACAGTCATTAACAGCTGGCCCGGCGCATCGCCGGCCGAGGTGGAATCTGAAGTCACCGTTCCGGTTGAAGAAGTTTTATCCGGCACGCCCAATATGACCGACCTACAGTCTTGGAGTGTCGCAAATTTTGGCTTTATGCAGCTAGAGTTCTCCCTTGAAGCAAATATGACCAACGCGCTGGTTGAAGTGATCAGCCGTTTGAACAGATTGCGCCCCCTACCCGCCAATGCCGAAAAACCACAGGTTCTTGTTGGGGAATGGGGCGATGCCAATGACCAGTTGATTGAATATTACGTCCAGCAATTGCCCGGGCATGAAGGCAATACAAGTGCCCATATGGCGTATCTGCGCGATGAGGTGGTGCCAGAAATTCAATCCCTTTATGGTGTTTCGCAAGTTGATCTGACCGACCCATCAGGCGGCCAATCTGGCGATCAACTGCAAATTATTTTTGACCCATTCCGCGCTGCTGAGCTGGGGATCGATATCGCCCGCGTTCCCGCCCGTGTTGGCCGTTCTGCCGATATTTCCAGTGGCTTTGTTGATGTCGGCGCGCGGCAATATGTGTTGCGGCTCGAAGGGCGCTATGACGCCGATGAATTAGCAGGAATGATCTTGGAGTGGCGCGACGGGCTGCCCATTAAATTGGGCGATATCGCGCGGGTTGTGGTTGGCCCCGGGCGCGCCGACGGGTTCATTTATCAAAATGGCAACCCCGCCTTTCGCCTCGCCGTGGTGAAATCACATGACGCCAACGTTTTAGAAGCCCTGAATTCCGTCAAAACCCGTATGGAGGAGCTCAATCAAGGCGAGTTTGCCGCGCGCGGCCTGCATGCCCAGTTCAGCTTTGATCCCAGCGTTTATATCAACCGCTCCATTGGTCTTTTGGGCGGTAACCTGATGATCGGCATTGCCCTCGCCATTGGCGTTTTGTGGTTTTTCCTGCGTCAGTGGCGCGCAACCATGCTGATTGCCCTTGCGATCCCGCTGTCTTTGCTGACCACTTTTGTCGTTCTTAATCTTGCGGGGCGCGGCCTGAACGTCATTTCTTTGGCGGGCTTGGCTTTTGCCACCGGCATGGTTTTGGACGCCGCCATTGTGGTCTTGGAAAACATTGTCAGGTTACGGGAACGCGGGAAAACCCCGAAAGAAGCCGCTGATGAGGGCGCAACCCAAGTCTGGGGTGCGCTTTTGGCATCCACTGCAACCACCATTGCTATTTTCATCCCCATCATGTTTTTAGAAGATGCTGAGGGACAGATGTTTGCTGACTTGGCGCTAACCATTGCCGTTGGTGTTGGTGTCTCGCTTTTGGTGGCGGTTACGGTCCTGCCGACCGCGGCCCGCTATTGGATGCGGCAAATGCCGCTTGAACATATCGAGGACAGTTTTTGGGACCGCCTTGCAGACCGCTTGATGAGTTTTACAAATACGCCGCAAAAACGCCTGTCTTGGATTAGCGGCCTGATTGTTTTTTCGCTGGGTGCCACGATTTTTCTATGGCCGCAAAGCAATTACCTACCGCCAGTGCAGCGCGATACGGTGGATACATTCTTGTTCTTTCCACCTGGTGCCAATGTCAAGACGGCGGATAAGGATGTGGCACAGGTCATCTCAGCACGGTTAGAGCCATATCTAACCGGCGAAAAAGAACCTGCCATTAGCGACCATTATTTCTGGTCCTTCCCCGGCGCTATGGGCGGCTGGCTGGCTATCAATGCCGTCGACAGCGACAATTTGGAAGAATTACAGGGCTTGGTCCAAAGCGAAATCATCGCTGGCCTGCCCGATGTCTTCGGCTTTACCATGCGACGCAGCCTATTCGGCGGCTTTGAAGGCACGGATAGTGTCACGATGGAGTTTATCACCAACGACCTAGACGCTGCCAGTAACGCCACAAGGCAAGCCATGTTTGCAATCCCGGGGGCTATTCCGGGCGCATCTGCGAACCCACAACCGGACCCGTTTGCTGAATTTACCGAATTGCGCTTCACCCCCAAAGATGTACGCCTAGCTGAGGTGGGCTGGAACCGCCAAGACCTGACCATGGTGCTGTTGGAATTGGGCCAAGGCGCGTGGCTTGGGGAATATTTTGATGGCAATCGCCGACTGGATATTTTTGTCAAATCTGAGCGTTTCGATAGTCCGGAACAAATGGCGGCCCTACAGGTTATGACCCCGCGTGGCGGATTGGTGCCCTTGGGCGACTTGGCAAGCATCACACAATTGAAAGTGCCGAGCGCCATCCTGCACTTTAATCGCAAACGTGGGTATTCGGTGACCGTGAATGCGCCACCGGGCATGTCCTTGGAGGGGTTATTGATCGAATTGGAAGAAAAGATTGAGCCTGTCATTCAAGCCAGCCTGCCGGCCAATGCAAAAATTCGCTACACTGGCAATGCCGAGGAATTGGCCCGGGCCACCACGACGCTGGCAAAAAATTTCCTGATGGCGTTTGGGCTGTTGTTCCTGATCATGGCCGGGTTATTCCGTTCCCTGCGTGATGCCACTTATGTCCTGATTGCCCTGCCGCTGGCCGGGGTTGGCGGGGTATTGGCGATTACTTTCATGAATTTGATCAAGTTTCAGGCGCTCGACCTGCTGGGCATGATCGGTTTTATCATTCTGCTGGGGCTGGTCGTGAACAACGCCATTCTGTTGGTGGCACAAACCCGCAAAGCCGAAGACGCCGGTGCCAACCGTACAGATGCAGTGCATCAAGCCCTGCGCCTGCGTCTGCGCCCTATTTTCATGAGCACCTTGACCAGCCTGTTTGGTATGTTGCCTTTGTTGCTCATCCCCGGCGCGGGAAGCGATATCTACCGTGGCATGGCCGCCGCCATTGTCGGTGGCATGAGCGTTTCAACCATCTTCACGCTGGTTCTGCTGCCAGCCCTTTTGCAAACCAGCCTGTCTCGTCGTCAAGGCCCTAAAGGGTCAATAGACGCCAGTCCTGCCCAATAAAATATCGGAATATCTGGTTATGACTATGAAATCTTTACGCATATCAATCTTAAGCGTCGCCCTGAGCATGATGTTCGTCGGCGTGGCACGGGCCCAAGCCCCGCAAATGCCACCCGCGCAGGTGCAAACCGTTACTGCCGAGGAGCGCGTCATGGCCCCGCAAACCGCCGTCAATGGCACAGTGATTAGCCTGAATGACAGCCGCCTGTCGGCCGAGGTTGACGGCGTTCTTGACTGGATTGCCGAAGTTGGCACCGTGGTCCAAGCGGGCGATGTGATTGCGCGGCTGAATGACCGCTTGGTTCGAGTGCAATTGGACCGCGCATCCGCCGCTGTCAAGCGGTTCGAGGCTGACTTGAGCTTCCGCGAACAAGAAGTCACGCGGTTTCAATCTCTGGCATCGCGGGATAATGCGTCCCGTTCCCGCCTCGAAGAGGTAATCGCGCGACGTGAAATGCTCAAGCAGGACTTAATTGAAGCGCGGTCTAACTTGGCCAAGGTGGCTGGTGATATGGAACGCACTGAAATGCGCGCACCGTTTTCCGGGCACGTTGTGCAAAAACTGGCTAACTTGGGCGAATATCTCACCAATGGGACCGAGGTTATTCGGTTGGTGGATGGACTGAATAAAGAAATTGCCTTGCCCGCGCCCATTTCGGCTATTCCTTATTTGTCTGCGGGTCAAAACGTGGGCGTAGACTCTGAATTTGGCCAAGAAATGCTGGCGATTCGGGCTGTGGTGCCCGTTGGCGATCAGGTCTCCCGCATGGTCGAAGTGCGCCTGATTGGCGTCCCCGAAAGCTGGGCCGTGGGCGCAGGTGCACGGATCGTGCTTCCCAATGGCCCCGCAGAAACGCAAATTGCCGTCCCACGGGACGCGGTCATTCTGCGCGGCGGACAATTCATCCTGATGCGGGTATCGAAAGACATGACCGCAGAAATGATCAATGTCCAATTGGGCCATGCTGTCGATGGCTGGATTGGTGTGATCGGGGATGTAAAAGCGGGCGATATGATTGTTCTAAGGGGTGGCGAACGGTTACAACCGGGCCAATCGGTTGCATTGCAATAGCGCCAATGGACGGTGGCTCATGGATAAAGATAGATACAGCATTGACGACCTTTTGCAGATCATGCGCCGCCTGCGTGCACCAGAAGGCGGCTGTCCGTGGGATATAGAGCAGGACTTTAACAGCATAGCCCCCTATACCATCGAAGAGGCCTATGAGGTTGCTGAGGCCATAGATCACGGCGATATGGGGCAATTGCGCGACGAATTGGGGGACCTGTTATTTCAAGTGGTCTTTCATGCGCAAATGGCCACGGAAAACGGCGATTTTTCCTTCGATGATGTGGTACAAGCAGTTTGCAAAAAAATGGTGCGACGCCACCCCCATGTCTTTGCGGATGCGGATATCAAAGATGCCGCGGCACAGACCAAAGCTTGGGAAGCGCAAAAAGCGAATGAGCGCCGTTCTAAACCAACCAAGGGCGATATCCCCGTCAGTGTTCTGGACGATGTTCCCTTGGCCCTTCCTGCGCTGTTGCGGGCCTTAAAACTACAAAAGCGTGCGGCCCGCGTGGGTTTTGACTGGGACAATATAGACGACGTCATGGCCAAAATGCGCGAAGAGGTCATAGAAGTCGGCGATGCGCTGGCCGCAAAAGGACCCAATTCGCCCGAAGTCCTCGAAGAATTTGGGGATCTGATGTTTGTTTGTGCGAATTTAGCGCGGCATTTGCAGCTCGATCCCGAAAATGCACTTCGATTGGCAAATTTGAAATTCGAACGTCGGTTCAAAGGGATAGAGAACTTATCTCAGAGGGAAGGTAAAGAACTTTCTGATCTGAACTTGGACGAAATGGAAGCTCTATGGAACGCAATTAAGGCCAACGAGCTTAAGATATCGGAAAAACCCTAAACATCTTTTCAAACTTGCCTTTCAGGCGGGTATTCATTTGCACCCGCAGGATACTGCCATCGTCCAGATCCTCGCGTCCTGTCACCTTGGCGTTTTGATACAGCCAATTGGTCGCCTCGCCTGCACTATAGGGCAATCTGTAGCCATATTCAGTATCGGCCGCGCTCATGAATTTTTCTAAACTGGCCTCCAGCCGATCACAGCCCTCCCCCGTCAGTGCGGAGATCAGCACCATGTCATCACGACGCTCGGCCTGTCCGGTCAATTGATCGCGCTGGTTTTGGTCCAGTTGATCAGCCTTATTCATGACCTCGATCATTGGCGACGTATCGGCATCGACGCCCAGATTGGCCAGCACAGCCATCACATCCCGTTTTTGCCGTTCGGTATCCGGGTTGGCGGCATCACGCACATGCAGGATCAGATCAGCCTCCAGAACCTCCTCTAGTGTCGCACGAAAGGCAGCAATCAATTCATGGGGCAATTGCGAAATAAAGCCCACCGTATCGGACATGATGACTTTGCGGCCACTTTCCAGCTCAATGGCGCGCATTGTCGGGTCCAGGGTTTCAAACAGGCGGTCACGTGCCACCACATCGGCCCCGGTCATTCGATTGAAAAGTGTTGATTTCCCGGCATTGGTATAGCCCACAAGGGCGACAATGGGATATGGCACCGCGCCGCGCGATTTCCGGTGCAAACCACGGGTCCGGGACACTTTATCCAACTGTAATTTAATCGCGGCGATCCGGTCTCGCAGGGCGCGACGGTCAGACTCGATCTGTCGCTCGCCCGGGCCACCCATGAAGCCAAAACCACCGCGTTGACGCTCCAAATGAGTCCACGCGCGCACCAACCGTGTTTTTTGATATTCCAAATGCGCCAGCTCGACCTGTAGAACGCCCTCGCGGGTTTGTGCGCGTTCGCCAAAAATTTCAAGGATGAGACCTGTGCGATCAATAACCTTCAGGTCCCACGCTTTTTCAAGATTGCGTTGCTGGATGGGGCTGAGGGCGCAATCCATAATAACCAGCTTAACCTCCAGCGCATCATACTGTTGCTTCAAGTCGCTAATGCGCCCCTTCCCAATAAAGGTACTGGCATTTATTTTTGGTAGCGGCGCGGTGGCATAACCAACCACATCCAGCCCGATTGCCTCGGCTAAACCTTCGGTTTCTTCAAGCCGCGCATCAGGGTCCAGTCCCTGTTCGCCCTTTAAATAGGGGTATAGAAGGAATGTGCCGCCTGCCTCAGGCAGGGACGCGATTGTGTCGTCAGTATATTCGCTCATCAGTTCATTGCCTTAGGGGAAAATGAACCCGGCACACCGGGATCAGCACCGACACCCCAACTGATAGGCAATTATTCCGCCTCTTCCTGTTCCGGCTCAAATAGCTGAACAGGACTTGCGGGCATAACAGTCGATATGGCGTGTTTATAAACAAGTTGAGAATGGCCATCTCTGCGTAATAAAACGCAGAAATTATCGAACCATGTAATCACCCCTTGTAACTTGACCCCATTAACCAAAAAAATCGTGACTGGTGTTTTTACCTTGCGTACCTGATTTAGAAATACATCCTGCAAGTTATGTGTCTTTTCCGACATTTATTTTCCATCTTTTTTATACACCAAACCAAGAGTAGCGCGTTTCAAACAAGCAAAGGCAATTTGGGGTTCAAACTCCAATTTGCGGCTCAATTAATAAAATGCGTATCTTACCCCCCAGTAAGGATATGTTATCCAACTCAACAGATAGTCTGCGTTTACCCTATTTAAGCACGAATATCGATAAAAAAAGGGCAGTCGTCTATTTTAACTGAAAAGAGATTTAATTTTATACGCGCCAAAAGTGTCGCGACAAAACGGCCAAAGCAAACACAGCTTCCAAGCGACCAAGGACCATCAAAACAAAAAATAAACTCAAGCCCGGCCAGCTCATAAACTCATATCCCGTGAAGTCAGAAACCAATGAATATGCGGCTGGTCCAGCGTTGGCAAAACCTGCAACGGCCAAACCCATTGCATCGCCCAAATTATATCCCAAGGCCGCAAAACCAAGGATGGCGAGGCTGACAATCAAGATGGATGAAAAGAATAAGAGCCACACACTGGCAATGTCTTCGCGCTCGGCTCTGCGGCCCCCGTAACATATAAGTGATGCATCATGGCGATGTGCCAATAGCTTCAGCTCGCGCCCGGCGTGGCGAAACTGCAAAATGACGCGCATGATTTTGAATCCGCTACTGGTGGATGCGGCCATACCACCAATCAGTAACAAGACGATCATAATGGCGCTGGCGCCCTGCCCCACATAACTACTGCCATCTGGGGCAAAACCAGAGGTGGATAGGCTGCTCGCTGCCGAAAACAGGGCCACGCGAATGCGTTCGGGCAATTCTCCCCCCAGATAAGCACCCGAAGATGAAAACATCGCCAATAATAGTAGCGCGCCGATCAAGGCGAACAGCCACAAATAAAGGGTTTCTCGGTCTTGTCCGTTCTTATCGTGGCGCAATCGCGTCCAATTCCAAAGTACCAGGATATTGGTCGCCCCAATCATCAAGAAAATGGCAACCCACAATTCCCCAACCGGGTTCGCTTGCAGCACCTGGCCCCCGGAGTAAATGGTAAACCCGCCGGTCGCAGATACAGAAAGTGATATAGTCAAGGCATCAAGTGCGGCTTCACCAGAAATCATAAGACCCAGACAGGTCAGCAGGGTTATCCCCACATAAACCGGGGCTAGCGCCTGTGCGACAACGTTCATTTGGCCAATGATGCTTTCATTACCACCATGGGGAATTCGAAAGGTCATCAGCTTCATTGCACCAACATTCAGAGTGCTCAATATGGTGAGCGCAATCAAGATGGTCAGCCCGCCGCCCGTCCATTCCAATAACCCGCGCCATAACAAAAGCGCACGGGGCAAACTGCCCGGGTCGGCAATCATGCTGGCGCCGGTGCTGGTAAAGCCGGATACGGATTCGAAATACGCAAAGGCAAAATTGGGATATGCGCCAGAAAGTAGAAATGGCAACGCCCCAAATATCGGTAAAAACAGGATGATAAAGGCAGGCAACACAAATAGGCCGCGTCGGCTCTCGGCCTCTGGTCCATCGCGGAAAGCAACCATAAGGCCAGCGCCGCTAAATGCCGTGATCAGAACCGATAGCGCCATCGCCTTGACCATTTCTGGATCGCCATCAACGAGCGTAACGATCAACGGCAACAGCATCCCGAGCGCCATCAAGTTGATCAAAATACCCTGTTCTTTTAATTGTCGTGCCAGCATGCCTCAAGGGCACCTTTCCCAATGATCAGACATTTGTCTTCGCCCATTACAGATGAAGCAGAGCAAGTCTAAAAATACTCGAGCCGCACCGAGAATAATTCCTCCACTTTGCGGACAGCGTCTTCAACCGCAAACATCACGATGCGGTCGCCAACCTCAAAAAGCGTGCCGCCACGGGGCATGATCACTTCATCCCCCCGACGAACCGCGCCAATCAACACACCTTGGGGCAGTTTGATATCGCGGATCGCCGTACCAATCAGTGGTGAGGTTTCCAAGGCTTCGGCTTCGATAATCTCCGCATCACCACCACGAAAACTATGCAGTCCCCGGATGCGGCCCCTGCGGATACGCTGCAAAATGGTGGATACCGTGGTTTCACGCGGGTCCAGATACACGTCAATGCCCAGCGATGACAAAAGGGCCGTATATATATGATTGCTGACCAGTGTAATCGCCCGCTCTGTGCCAATACGCTTGGCCAAGAGCGATGACAAAATATTGGTTTCATCGTCATTGGTCACGGCAACAATTGTCTCTGTTGCCTGGGCACCGGCTTCGCGCAGGATTTCGCTATCCAGACCATCACCATGGATCACCACCGTTTTATTGAGGGCTGTTGCGGCGTACTCGGCCCGTTTTTTATTAGATTCGACCAATTTCACATTGAGCGAAGCATCAGAGGCTTCCAATTCACGGGCAAGGAATAAGCCCACACTGCCTGCGCCGATAATGACAATACGCCGTGCTTCTCTTTCTTCATGTCCAAAGACGGTCATAGCGCGGCGAATTTGGCTATCCTCGACAGCGAAATAAATGCTATCGCCCACTTTCATATGGTCGTCAGGGGTTGGGATATTAATGGATTCGCCTGAAAAAATAGCCATGACAGTGATGTGAAGGTCGGGAAAAAGCTCGCTTAACTGCCGCAGCGGTGTATCCACCACCGGACAGTTCTCTCCAAGGCGGATTCCCAGAACCTTAACCTTGTCATCGGCAAAGGACAGCATTTCAAACGCCCCCGGCACCGCCAGCTTGCGCACGATTGACCGCGCAACCTCCAATTCCGGTGAAATGATGACATCGATGGGCATATGATCTTGGCTGAACAGGTCCTGCCATGTGGGGCGCAAATAACTTTGGTTACGTATGCGCGCAATCTTGGTTGGTACCGTGAACAATGAATGCGCCACCTGACAGGCGACCATATTCACTTCGTCCGATTGTGTGACCGCGATAATCATATCAGCACCGCGCGCATTCGCACGTTCCAACACATCAGGATCAGACGCATAGCCCTCTAGAGCTTGGACGTCCATAGACTCGCTAATTTTGCGGATTAATTCCGGCGAGCGGTCAATGACCGTGACATCATTCCTTTGATGCGCGAGCTGTTTGGCAATATTAAACCCAACCTGACCCGCGCCGCATACGATGACTTTCATTTCGGTGTAACCTTCATAAAACGATGACTTTTAACTGTTTTGACAACCAGTTGGCCCCTTTAACGCACTTTATTAGATTAGGCTAAGTATCCCCTTTGCGACCGGCTGCTGTGGTGATCCCCAGTGATTTCAGCTTACGGTGCAGTGCCGAGCGTTCCATACCAATAAAGGTCGCTGTGCGCGATATATTACCGTTAAACCGCATAATTTGCGCGCGTAAATATTCGCGCTCAAACTCCTGGCGTGCCTCTCTTAATGGTGCTGAAATTATCACACCAGAAAAGCTAGAGGTCATATTTTCAGCCCCCTCGCCGCCACTTGACGGATCGGCCGATTGAATATCTTTGGCCTTGATTTCTTCATGGCTGCGTTCGCTGCCAGCATCCCCGCCCAATATGATGAGACGCTCAATCGTATTCCTTAATTGACGGACGTTACCGGGCCAAGACGCGGACTGCAACGACGCCATCGCATCCAATGACACTTCGCGGTGCGCTCGCCCCAGCCCTGCCGAGAGCTGGCCAAGGAAATGTTCAACCAATATAGGGATGTCATCGCGGCGATCGCTCAGTGGTGGAACGGATATGGGAACCACATTCAAGCGATGAAACAGGTCCTCGCGGAAGCGACCAACTTCAACCGCCTTTTTTAGGTCCTGCGCCGTTGAACTAACCACACGGACATCCACCTGCACCTTTTTTGTGCCGCCAACTCGTTGGAAAAACTGTTCCGTCAAAACACGGAGTATTTTCGCCTGCGTGGTCAAGGGCATATCGCCAACCTCGTCCAAATACAAGGTGCCACCATGGGCTTGTTCCAACACGCCAGTTTTGACCACCGAACCATTTTGCTCAATACCAAACAATTCATGTTCCATCCGGTCAGGTTCAATACTTGCACAATTTACAACGATAAAATTGCCTTTGGCCTTCAGAGATTTTTTGTGCAACTGCCGCGCCACAATCTCTTTGCCAACCCCGTTCGGCCCGCAAATCATCACCCGGCTGTTGGTCGGCGCAATTTTTTCGATCGCTTGGCGTAAGTTATGAATCGATGTTGATTGACCAATAATTTCATCCACATGACCGGAGCGCTTACGCAGGTCGGCATTTTCCCGGCGCAGACGCTCGGCCTCGGTTGCGCGGGCGATTAAATGGATCAATTTATCGGTTTGAAAGGGCTTTTCAATAAAGTCATAGGCCCCCAATTTAATCGCCGCCACAGCGGTTTCTATATTGCCATGCCCAGATATCATAATGACAGGCAGGTCTTTATAGCGCGACTTGACGATCCGAAGGACCTCTAGGCCATCCCGTTTTGACCCCTGCAACCAGATATCCTGCAACAACAACGACGGTCGGCGGGCTTCGATTTCACGCAGCGCACTTTCACTATCCCCCGCCACACGGGTTTCATAGCCCTCGTCCTGTAGAATACCAGCAATCAAACTGCGGATATCTTCTTCATCATCAACAATTAAAATTTCTGCAGACATGCTTTAAATTCCGTTATTCCCGTTCAAGTTAATGCTGTGGATTTAGACGCTTTACTTTCTGTCAATCGCCCCAGGTTAGCTAAGCTAAATTGTAGAATAGCGCGCGCACCGGATTGATTGCGTCGATTTTCCATTTGCAACGTGCCGCCGTGGTCTTCCATGATTTTTCGCACGATTGCCAGCCCAAGCCCGGTTCCCTTTTCGCGGGTTGTGACGTAGGGCTCCATAATATTGCTCGCTAATTCTTCGGGGAAGCCGACGCCATTATCAACCACCGAGACCTCTAAATGTCCCTCCGTTGGGGTGATATAAACGTCGATTTTCCCTTGCGCGTCATCGCCGCTGGTTTCCATTGCGGAAATAGATTCCGAGGCATTCTTGATCAAATTTGTTAACGCCTGAGCGATCAGTCGCCCGTCGCACATCACGCGCGCGCTGCCAGCGGGTGCATGTAATTCAAACTGAATATTTGGTCGCGACACTTCTTGTAGAAACAAGGCCTGACGGGTCAGGTCAGTTATATCTTCTTCTCGAAATACTGGTTTTGGCATGCGCGCAAAGGACGAAAACTCATCCACCATGCGCTTCAAATCGCCAACCTGTCGGATGATTGTGTCGGTGCACTGCTTGAACACCTCTGGGTCGGTTTGAATTTCCTTGCCATATTTGCGCAGCAAACGTTCAGCAGATAATTGAATAGGCGTCAACGGGTTTTTGATCTCATGTGCGATCCGCCGCGCCACATCGGCCCATGCAGCGGTGCGCTGATGCGCCAATTGCTCGGTAATATCATCAAAGGTCACCACATAGCCACTTTCGTCCTCGCTGCGGTCCTCAGCCGTAATCCGCGCAAGCAGGGTGTAAACTGCACCATCGCGGACCATATTGACCTGCCCCTGCACCATTTCTTGTCCATGGACCATTAATTCATCAAGCAATGATTTAATCTCCGGCAGGACATCGACAAAAGCTTTACCCTCTAATTCATCATGAGATCGCCCAAGAAGCTGGCTGGCGGACCGGTTCGGCAGGGTAATCACGCCGTTTTTATCCAAACCCACAACACCGGCCGATACACCGAACAACACCGCTTCGGTAAAGCGGCGGCGCTCATCCATTTTAGCGTTGGCGGCGATCAAATCACGCTGCTGGTGGGCCAGTTGGCTGGTCATGCGATTGAACGCCCGGCTCAGGGTGCCAATTTCATCCACAGTGGACATCGCAGGGACGCGGGCGTCCAGATCACCGTCCGCGACTTTATCTGCGGCATTCACCAACGCGCCGATTGGCTGTACTAGGTGATTGGCAAACCATAGCCCAATCCATACCGCGGCCATCAGAATCAGCAAGGCAACGATCAAATAGATCATATTAAAGCGCAGTTGCATCATACTTCGCTCACCCTCGATACTTTGATAGTCAGCAATCGATGCTCGTGTTGCAGATACATGCGCGAGCACCTGAACATCCACCGCACGCGATACGTAAAGATAGGCGTCAAAAAAGGCGTCCAGCCGAATAACAGCGCGAACCCGGTCATCATCCGTTTCCGAAATGACCACCAGCTCACCCTCTTGGACGCGTTGCAGCACATTTTGTGGCATTCGATCAGGCGAAAGAGACAAGCTCAAACTCGTCTGAGCCAAGATTACACCACTGCCATCAAACACGATGGCTTCCGATAACGCGCGGCGTGCGGCTTGATCATCGACCAACAGCTGCAGCAGCCTTGGGTTGGCCTCAACAATCGGGGCTTGACGGTCGATATCCCCAGCCATCGCCAAAATATCCGCCTGAATCACTCGGCGATGTTCATTAATATACGCCTCGGCCACTTGTAACGAATTATTCAGGCTTGATTGCACCTTGTCTGAAAACCAGCTTTGCAGTCCAAACTCAAAGAATACCGCGGATGAAATCGCCATCAAAATAGGTGGGCCAACCGCGATAAGGCTGAAAAAACCCACAATGCGGCTATGCAGCCGTGACCCTGCAAGTCCCTGCCGACGCGCCGCCCATAAACGGGCCAAGCGTCGCGCGATCAACCCAGCCAGCCCCAACATGACAACAACATTAAAAAGCATCAAAAAACGAAGGTTGTCAGTGCCAATCTCAAACGGAGCGGATTTGCGAGAGAGTGCCGCATAGGTCGCGACACCAGAAATGATCGCCAAAACCGCCATGGCAACTTCGGCCTTAGGGCCAATGCGATTATCCGCCAGCCACCGCATCAAATACGCCCAATTGCGCATCAATGCAGATTTGCGAAACCAACTTGTGCGAGAGCGCGTTGCGTTCATTCAATTACACCGTTCCAGCGACCACATGATTTATGGCATTGCTGAGAAGACTCCCCTATTTGGTGCTAAATTGCAACAGGCGATACCGAAAAACCACAGGTAAATATCCTCGCGTCGGGCCGACCAGAGGCGCTGAGGAGTGACCCTATTTCATAGTGCGCCGCACCTGAATGCCTAGATCATGTATTTTTTTCCGCAAAGTATTACGGTTAAGACCTAATAAATCTGCGGACTTCAGCTGATTTCCCCGTGTCGCGCTCAAGCTTAATTCGATCAAGGGACGCTCGATTTCCTTCAGCACACGGTCATATAACCCACTGGGTGGAAGCGCATTGGGATGGGCGGCAAAATAACGCCGAAGGTGCCGCGCAACCGCATCAGACAAGCCTTCGCTCGCTTCCCCGTCCCCAGCACCCAGACTTTGATTGTCCAACTCGCGCTTCAAGATATCGCCGGTGATCTCATCTTCTGGATACAGCACACACAAACGCCGCAACAGATTTTCCAATTCGCGCACGTTCCCCGGCCACGTATGGCGCGTCAAAGCAGCATATGCATCTTGCGACAATCGCTTGTGCGGTAGGCCATCCTTTTCAGCCGCCGCCAAAAAATGGTGAACCAGATCAGCAATATCTTCCAAACGGTCGCGCAACGGTGGCAAAACCAACGGAACCACGTTCAAGCGGTAAAAGAGATCTTCGCGAAACAAGCCAGCACGGATCAGTTCTGGCAGGTTTTTGTGGGTCGCTGCGATAATGCGAACATCAACCTTTTCCGACTTTGACCCACCAACACGGCGATATTCGCCTTCTTGCAAGACCCGCAACAAGCGCGTTTGGGCTTCGATGGGCATGTCGCCAATCTCGTCCAAGAACAATGTGCCGCCGCGCGCTTCACCAAAGCGACCTTCCCGGGCCTGGTCCGCACCCGTAAATGCGCCTTTCATATGACCGAACAATTCGCTTTCGATCAATTCCTTGGGGATTGCTGCCATATTCACCGCGACAAAGGGATGCGTCTTTCGCGGCCCCATATCATGCAATGCGCGCGCAATCAGTTCTTTACCAGTCCCAGATTCGCCTTCGATCATCACCCGCAAGTCGGTCCCCATAACCCGGGCCATGGTCCGGTATACGTCCTGCATGGCTTGGGAGCGCCCAACCAGATTGCTACCATCACCTAAGCCTAGGGTACTATCGACACGCCCAATTTTCGGACGTTTCTCTACGGCGCGCTGCACCAACCGCGTTAATTCATCAATATCAAAGGGTTTCGGCAGATATTCAAAGGCACCCTGTTCATTGGCCCGCACCGCCGTTGCCAGCGTATTTTGCGCGCTCATCACAATGATCGGTAAATCCGGTCGCTGGCGTTTGATTTGCGGCAGCATATCAATACCATCAGCATCCGGCATCACCACATCGGTAATCACCACATCGCCCTCGCCCGCTTCGACATGGCGCCATAAGGCCGCAAAGTTTCCAACGCCAACAACATCGAAACCAGCGCGTTCCAATGTTTCGCCGACAATCACGCGGATCGAGACATCATCGTCCGCGATGAGAACGGTATGTGGTCGCGTTGCAAGATTATTGTTCATGAATCAGGGCCTTCTGTTATTGCTGACGTCCCATTTCCTGATCCCAATTCCTTTATCTCAGCCCTTTTTGCCCCCAACGGCAACAGGACACTGAGCACTGCCCCTGTACTGGTATTTTCTGCCTTTATTAGTCCGGAATGATCCCGCACGATCTTTTTCGACAGCGCCAACCCCAACCCTTGGCCGGCGCGCTTCGACGTAATGAATGGCTCAAACAAGCAATCCAGAAATTCCGGTGCAATACCCGGTCCGTTATCACGAATCCTCACTTCGATCGGCGCGTCAACAATCGTCGAAGATGCCGTGCCCTGAACCTTGCTACCGTGGCGATACGCAGTCTGTACGGTGATCCGCCCATGTTCGGGGTCAACCACCTCGGCGGCATTTTTCAGCAGATTCAGAAAAACTTGCACCAGACCATCCCGGTCCGCGACAATTTCTGGCAGGGATGGATCATAAACGCGTTCAAACACCACGCCCGGGCCGCTGCTGGCTTGCGACAGCGCAACCACATGATCCAATAATTCGTGGATATTGGTGGGCCGCACATCGCCGGATCTGGGATTAGAAAACCCCTCCATGCTATCAATCAGACCCCGTACGCGGTCACATTCATCCATGATAATGCGCGTCAGCCGTTGGTCCGAACCATTGGCATTTTTATCCAGCAATTGCGCCGATCCGCGAATCCCTGCCAGCGGATTTTTCACTTCATGCGCCAATACCGCCGCCATGCCAGCGAAACTGCGGGTATCCGGGGCGATATTAGGTCCACCGCGTGGGCGGCCCATTTCCGTGCCATCCAGTTGCAGGATGATTTGCGCTTTACCGTCGCGCGTAGACGCGCCGACCAGCGGCATTAAATGTATGTCTAAATGAATATCTTCGCCTGGCATGCGACCAATCACACTGGCTTCAAGATATGCACTGATACCTGTGTCATTCACATGCGCGAGAGCGGTGGCAAGGGCTGCGGATTGGTTAAACAGCGTCAGCGGCCCCACGCGGCGCATGGTCGCGGCACTCCGGAGCAACAATTCTTCGGTCGCGAGATTGGCATAACAAAATCCACCATCGCAATCCAAAACTAAAATGGCTTGTTTTAAACTATCAAGAATAGCTAATCCGTCGACTGAAACGGGGCTGACCTGATCCTCACCAGATAGCTTTTCAGGTATCTTTATGGGAACAGGCCGGGCCATTATGCTGCAATCTCATCAATTAACGGTTCGAAATAGGCTTGTAACGCTGATTTGACTTCATCAACATCTTCCATATGATTGATTTTATTGCGAAATTCTGCCGATCCAGGCAATCCCTTTGTATACCAGCCGATGTGTTTTCTAGCCATTTTTAGGGCCGTATCAGCGCCGTAATGCTCGATCATATCGTTATAGTGGCGCAGGATCGTTTCCAATTGGATGGCCAGTGCTGGGTCTGGTGTTCGCGTGCCCTTTTGCAGGTAATCCATCACCTGCGCAACAAACCAAGGCCGCCCATATGTCGCCCGACCGATCATCACACCATCGGCACCAGAAAGCGCCAATGCTTCGTCGGCATCTTCCAAGCTATTGATATCGCCATTAACAATCAGCGGCAGACGCGTTGCCTCTTTCACTTGACGCACAAAAGCCCAATCAGCTTTGCCCTTGTACATTTGGTTGCGCGTACGACCATGGACGGTGAGCATCTGAATCCCTGCATCCTCGGCAATTTTGGCGAGTTCCGGCGCGTTACGATTATCAATGTCCCAGCCTGTGCGCATTTTAAGCGTTACGGGCAATTTAACCGCTTTGACCGTTGCCTCGAGAATTCTACCCGCGTGATCCAAGTCCTTCATGAGCGCCGAGCCTGACCAACCATTGACGACTTTTTTCACCGGACAGCCCATATTGATATCAATGATCGCCGCACCGCGGTCTTCGTTCAGCTTCGCCGCCTCGGCCATGATTTCAGGGTCTTTCCCGGCCAATTGCACCGCCATGGGGTGTTCTTCCGCGCAGTTTGACGCCATTTTCATGCTTTGCCGCGATGCGTGGATCATCGCCTGTGACGCGATCATTTCAGAAATGACCAACCCTGCGCCAAACCCCTTTACAAGGCGGCGAAACGGCATATCAGACACACCGGACATCGGTGCCAACAACACGGGCGTATCAATGGTCACGGGGCCCACATGGATAGGTTTTAGTCTTGGGGTGCTCACTCTTCGCTGACCTCGGCTATATGTGCTTAAAAAACAGGCAAATTTCCGCCTGCACAAATTTGAGGCATATATGCCAGAAACATCACTGAAATACCAGCCTGAATTCGTTTTTTCTAATTTAAGCCTCTTGCCTCTCCCAGCTCGGGCCTCCTTCGCCCCTAGCGTTAATTCTGGTGGCCTTTTGCAGGACGATTTCATAAGCTGGGCCACATTAAAAACCCACCGGGATCTAAAACTGTATGAACAACGCCAACACAACCGCCGCCTTAATCGTCGCCGCAGGACATGGCCGTCGCGCAGGTGGTGATGTGCCAAAGCAATATCAACTCCTTGGCGGCATCCCGGTCCTGCGACGCACTGTTGACGCCTTCCTGCGCCACCCGCTAATCGGCCCGGTACAAGTCGTTATCCATCCCGATTACGAGGCCGAAGCCGCATCAGCACTAGCGGGTCTGAATGTTTTACCAATGGTTGCCGGTGGCAAAGACCGTCAAGATAGCGTCAAAAACGGACTTGCAGCGCTCGCTAAGCTGACCCCCGCGCCTGACATGGCGCTGATCCATGATGCGGCGCGTCCGCTGGTCAGCAGCACGATCATCAATGATGTGATCGACACGGTGCGCCGCCACCAGTGTGGGGTTCTGCCTGCTTTGGCCGTTGCAGATACCCTGAAGGTTGCAGTGAATAACAAGGTCGAGGGAACAACACCGCGGGACGGACTTTTTCAAGCGCAAACGCCACAGGGTTTCCCCTTTGCCCAAATATGGGCCGCGCACCAAACCACGGCGGGCGCGCAATATACGGACGATACCGCGCTTTTCGAAGCACTGGGCAAAGAGGTCCGCATCGTCAGCGGTGACCCGGATAATTTCAAAATTACCCAGCCCGGCGACATAGCGCGCGCATTAACGGTACTCAGCCCTCAGCCGCAGCAAAGCAGAACTGGAATGGGCTTTGATGTGCACCGGTTTGAGGCTGGAGATCACGTCATTCTCTGCGGGCACAAAATCCCCTTTTCGAAACGCCTTAAAGGCCATTCCGATGCAGATGTTGCCCTCCATGCGCTCTGTGATGCGATCTTTGGCGCGGCATGTACCGGGGATATTGGGACACATTTCCCGCCCAGTGACGCGCAATGGCGGGGGGCGCCCTCCTCGGTATTTCTCGCGCGGGCGATAGAGACCTTGGCAGAGGCCGGGGGGCAGCTTAGTCATATCGACCTGACGATCATTTGCGAAGCGCCAAAGATTGGCCCACATCGGGCGGCGATGGCGCGCGCCCTCTCGAGTCTGACGGGGCTTCCAGAACATGCTATATCTGTTAAGGCGACAACCACCGAAGGCTTGGGCTTTACCGGGCGCGGTGAAGGCATCGCCGCGCAGGCCATTGTCACAACCCGCGGTCATTTCGGAGCAAGCCCATGAGACCACTGCACACCCAGATCGCAACTGTTTTTGGCGCGGGCTATTTCCCCTATGCGTCTGGGACCTTCGGGTCATTGGTCGCGCTGTTGCCGGGCTGGTACCTGCTGCATCTGGGCATATGGCCCTTGATTGCTGGCGCGATCATCAGCCTATGGGTCGGGGTGTGGGCCAGCGGCGAATATGAGGCCCGCTCTGGCGTCAAAGATCATTCGCGTATTGTGATTGATGAATTATGTGGACAATGGATTGCGCTCATTCCTTTGGCGGTTTATTCCCCCACCGACTCTATCGTCGCCGATTTGTTCGCCGCATTCTTGTTGTTCCGCTTATTTGATATTTGGAAACCTTGGCCGATTAGATTAATTGATCGCCACGTAAAAGGCGGTGCTGGCGTTATGTTTGACGACGTGTTGGCAGGCATGTGTGCTGGGGGAATTCTGTGGGCATGGGCAGTCCTATGAGCATCTTCCCCATAGAGTTAGAGGATAAAGCAAAAAACCTGCTAGAGCGCTGCCGCGCAAAAGGCATCCGGCTTGGGAGTGTTGAAAGCTGCACGGGAGGACTGTTGGCAGGCTTACTGACACAAGTCCCCGGTGCCAGCGATGTGGTGATGTCTGGACTGGTGACCTATGCCAATGCGGCCAAAACCCACTTGGCAGGCGTCGACAAAGACCTGATCGCGGCACAGGGGGCGGTCAGCGAAGATGTGGCCGTTGCCATGGCTTATGGTGGCCTGCAAGCGGACTATATAGACCTCTCTATTGCGCTCACGGGCATAGCTGGCCCCGGCAGCGACAGCGACACCAAACCGGCCGGGCTTGTTTGGTTGGCGGCCGCACAGCGCACAGGTGCTAAGACCGCAGTGATCACCAAAAAATGTGACTTTGGGGATATCGGGCGCGAAAACGTGCGCTTGGCCAGTGTGGACACCGCCATTGATCTTATGAACGATCTGTTGGATCAGGCTTAAAAGCGATCAGTCGGCCCAAGGGTCATCATCTGTCAGCGGGCGGACATCGATGCTTTGCTCATCGTCTTCATCTAAAATATTGGTGCCCCGGGGCCGGAACGCTTCTTCAGATTTTTGTTCCAGTTCAGCCAAGCGCTGCTCGATCGCATCCTCGTCTAGCAAATCAGCATCTTTGTTTGGCCGGGCTTTTGGGTCCAGGGGTGTTTTATTGCCATTATCCGTACTCAAGGTCTCTCTCCGATCTCAGTTATACCAAGTACGCTAAGAACAACTCTATGATAGCAAAAATAAATCAAGAATGCCTCTGTAATTAAGTCATATTGATCATTTACGAAATCGGCGTAAGCACCGCAGCGGCACGGGCTTCAAAGGCATTGGTCATGCGAAACAGAGACTCTTCGAACAAAGTACCAATGAGTTTTTCTAAGATGACATTATTAAACTCAAAGTCCACTTCGAAGCTAATCATGGTACCGCGCTCAATTGGGGTGAAGGTCCATTCATTATAAAGACGCTTCAATGGGCCCTTCACATAGTCGACTTCAATCTGCGATTTTGGGGTCAATTTAACGTGGGACGTGAAGCGTTCTTTGAACATCTTAAACCCGATAATCAAATCGGCGTGAAAATCTGTCTCTTTGACGTGATGCAAACGCGCACCAAGACACCAAGGCAGGAATTCGGGATATTTGGCCACATCGGCGACCAAGTCATAAAGCTCGTCAGCCCGATAGGGCATGAAACGCTGTTCTGAATGGTGCGGCATCAACTAGCCCTTACCGAGTTTTTCCTCGCGTGCAGCGCGCAGTCTGCGAAAGTCATCCCCCGCATGATAACTGGACCGGGTAAGCGGCGTGGCAGACACCAGCAAGAACCCCTTCCCCGTTGCCATCTGATCATAACCTTTGAATTCCTCGGGCGTTACATAGCGATCGAGCGGCGCGTGGCGCTGGGTTGGCCGCAAATATTGGCCAATGGTCAGGAAATCGATATCAGCCTCGCGCATATCGTCCATCACCTGATAAATCTCCAGCTTTTCTTCGCCGAGGCCAACCATGATCCCGGATTTGGTAAAGATGCTGGGGTCCAGTTCCTTGACGCGCTTCAAAAGCTGCAAGGAATGGAAATAACGCGCACCGGGACGGATCGTTGGGTATAAGCGCGGGACGGTCTCCAAATTATGATTAAATACATCAGGTTTTGCTTCAACAACGCGCTCTAATGCGCCGGGTTTATTGCGAAAATCTGGTGTTAAAATTTCAATCGTCGTATTCGGCGAACGCTCGCGTATAGCTTGGATCACCTTCACAAATTGTTCAGCGCCCCCATCTTCCAGATCGTCCCGATCAACGGATGTAATGACGATATGCTCCAGCCCCATGGTCGCGCAGGCCTCTGCGGTGTGCGCGGGCTCATTCGGATCAACGGCATTGGGCATGCCAGTTTTGATGTTGCAAAAGGCACAGGCGCGGGTGCAGATGTCGCCCAAAATCATCACGGTTGCGTGCTTTTTCGCCCAACATTCGCCGATATTCGGGCATGCGGCCTCCTCGCAAACCGTATGCAGGTTTTTTTCGCGCATCAGTTTACGGGTTTCCGCATATTCCTTTGACACAGGCGCTTTGACCCGGATCCAATCTGGTTTGCGCAAATAGGGCTTTTCTTCGCCCTTACGTATGCTGGAAATTTTGCTCATGAATTCTGTCCTGTCAATTTGCGCTATATATGGATCACACGGCCATACGCATCAAGCACACTTTCATGCATCATTTCAGAAAGCGTGGGGTGCGGGAAGACCGTGTTCATCAATTCTAATTCGGTGGTTTCCATGCCGCGGGCGACCACATAACCTTGGATCAATTCGGTCACTTCGGCGCCAATCATGTGCGCGCCCAATAATTCGCCCGTTTTATCATCAAAAACGGTTTTCACCATGCCCTCGGCATCGCCGAGCGCAATAGCTTTACCATTGCCGATGAAGGGGAAACGGCCAACTTTTACCTTATAGCCAGCTTCTTTGGCGGCAGCCTCAGTCAAGCCAACACTGGCGACCTGTGGCCGACAATAGGTACAACCGGGGATATTGCCCTTATCCAGAGCATGAACATCTTTCTCGCCAGCGATCTTTTCAACCGCAATGACGCCTTCGTGCGATGCTTTGTGCGCCAGCCATGGCGCGCCTGTCAGGTCGCCAATGGCCCACACGCCCGCGACACCGGTTTGCCCCCATTTGTCTGTCACCACATGACCGCGATCAACCTTAACACCGACCGCTTCTAGCCCTAAGCCTTCCACATTGCCGGTAATGCCAATGGCGAGGATCACTTTATCAAAGCGCTCCTGCGTGACTTTACCGTCTTTGCCTTTGATGTCCGCTAGAACGCCCACTTCGCCGGACTTTAGCGCTTCAACAGTGGTGCTGGTGCGGATATCCATACCCTGCTTTTTGAAGGACTTCTCTGCCATGGCGGAAATCTCCGCGTCCTCAACAGGCAACACGCGATCCATCACCTCTACCACGGTCACTTTGGACCCAAAATCATTGAAAAAACTGGCAAATTCAATTCCAATCGCGCCGGAACCAACCACCAGTAATTTTCCCGGTACAGCATCCGGTGTCATCGCGTGTTTATAGGTCCATATATTTTTGCCATCAGCCTTCAGGTGCGGCAGTTCGCGCGCCCGCGCACCGGTCGCGAGGATAACATTCTTGGCTGACAATGTCGCGACAGCCTTGCCGTCCTTACTGATCGAGACCTTGGTCGCCGCGGTCAAAGAGGCTTCGCCTTCAAACACTGTGACGCTGTTCTTTTTCAACAAGTGACCAACACCCTGATTAAGCTGCTTGGCCACACCACGAGAGCGCGCCACGATCTTCGTCATGTCAAAGTCCGGCTTACCCGCCGACAATCCAAAGGAATCTGCATGCTGCATCAGATGATAGACCTCGGCCGAGCGCAACAGGGCCTTGGTTGGAATACAGCCCCAATTCAGACAAATGCCGCCCAGATGTTCACGTTCAACCACAGCCGTTTTCATGCCCAGTTGAGCGGCACGGATCGCCGCCACATAGCCGCCGGGTCCGCCGCCAATGATGATGGTATCAAAGCTTTGTTCAGCCATTATTATATCCTATCCGGGTTCGCAACACGGCGTGGATCATCGACCCCGCCAGTGTGGTCAACACTTGATTTTTCGATCACCAATACGCTGCAGGGTCCTTCGGCACAGGGTTTATGTTCAACGCCCTTGGGCACGACAATCATTTCCCCCTGTTCCAGAAAAACCTGCTTATCACGAAAATCCATCCGTAATCGGCCTTCCAGGATTAAAAACAACTCGTCTTCATGATCATGGGCATGCCAGACGAAATCACCTTCCAGCTTGGCGAGGCGAAGATCATAATCATCCATATTGCCGATGATTTTCGGGGTCCATGTTTCGGAAAACAGGGATAATTTATCCGCCAAGTTGATTTTATCCGGGCTCATTGGGCCTACTCCGCTTAAACGAGGATCGAAAGGGGCTTTTCAAGATAGCCCTTGATTGCCCCCAGCAGTTTCGCCCCAACAGCGCCATCAATCGCCCGGTGATCACAGGACAGAGTGACAGACATCATGGTTGCCGTGGTGATGGCCCCATCCCGCACAACGGGGGTTTCGATCCCCGCACCCACGGCTAAAATCGCGCCCTGTGGGGGATTGATGACGGCGGAAAATTCCTTAATCCCCATCATGCCCATGTTGGAAATTGTAAACGTCCCGCCTGTATAGTCCTCTGGCATCAGCTTGTTATCGCGGGCTTTACTCGCCAGCTCTTTCATTTCGGCGGCAATGGCCCCTATTGATTTCCCCTCGGCGGCACGCACAACAGGCGTCACCAGACCGCCATCGGTTGCAACAGCGACCGAAATGTCAGAGCGGCTGTAATGACGCATCACATCGCCGCCAAATTGCACATTGGCCTCTGGCACGTCGCGCAAAGCGAGCGCACAGGCCTTAATGATGAAATCATTGACAGACACCTTGGCCGGGTCCAGCTGTGCATTCACCTCGGCGCGTAGTTTCAAGAGCTTATCCAACTCAATATCCACGGTCAGATAGAAATGCGGCACGCTTTGTTTGGATTCCGTCAAGCGACGCGCGATGGTTTTGCGCATGTTCGACAGCTTGACTTCTTCGAATGGTGCGTCGCCCTCTGGGCCGGCGACAGCGACAGCGACAGCGCCGCCCACTGCGGCTGCGGCCGGGGCCGCTGCGGTTTTCGATGTAGACTCGACGTCTGCTTTGACAATCCGCCCACCAGGGCCAGAGCCTGTTAGGGTCGAAAGATCGAGGCCAGCATCTTTTGCCAAACGTTTTGCCAAGGGTGAGGCCTTAATGCGACCACCCGCAGCGGGAGCCTGTGTCGCAGGCGCGACTTTGGGTGGCTCCGCCTGTTCCGCCTCTGCCTTTGCTGCGCTTTCAGCAGGCTTTGCGGGCGTAGCAGCCGGGGCAGCAGCAGCGGTCGCCTTGATATCCGACGCGCTTTCACCTTCTTCTAACAGCACAGCGATCACTGTACCGACTTTAACCCCTTCTGTGCCTTCCGCGACAGCAATCTTGCCCACCACACCGTCATCGATGCTTTCCACTTCCATGGTCGCCTTATCGGTTTCAATTTCGGCAATCACGTCGCCAGAGGTCACGTCATCTCCCTCTTTGACGTGCCATTTAGCCAAATTGCCCTCTTCCATTGTGGGGCTAAGCGCAGGCATATGTATTTCAATGGTCATCGCGCCTACTCCCTATACATCACGGATTTAGCCGCAGCGACGACCGCTGCGGGTTTTACCACCGCAAGCGCCTCCAGATTGGCCGCATAGGGCATGGGCACATCCACATTGGTAACCCGGGCAACAGGCGCATCCAAATCATCAAAGCTTGTTTCCATCAGACGCGCCGCAATTTCGGAGGAAACGCTATATTGCGGCCACCCTTCTTCGACACAAACAACACGGTTGGTTTTTGCAACCGATTCGGCCACCGTCTCCATATCCAGTGGGCGAATGGTGCGCAGGTCAATAACCTCAGCGTTAATCCCCTCTTTGGCTAGGTTTTCCGCCGCTTCCAGCGCAACCCCAACAGCAATGGAATAGGCCACCAGCGTCACATCACTGCCTTCACGGCAAATGCGTGCCTTGCCGATCGGCAAGACATAGTCGTCCATAACTGGCACATCGAATGTGACACCGTAAAGCAGCTCATTTTCTAGGAAAACAATCGGGTTTGGATCGCGAATAGCGGCTTTCATCAAGCCCTTGGCATCCGCCGCTGAATAAGGCGCAATCACTTTCAGGCCCGGCACATGACCATACCATGGCGCATAGTTTTGACTGTGTTGTGCGCCGACACGGCTGGCCGCGCCATTGGGGCCGCGAAAAACAATCGGACAGGAAATTTGCCCGCCAGACATATAGCGCGTTTTAGCGGCAGAGTTGATGATGTGATCAATCGCCTGCATGGCAAAGTTAAAGGTCATAAATTCAACGATGGGCTTGAGGCCGGCAAAGGCCGCACCAGCACCAAGACCGGCAAAGCCGTGTTCGGTAATGGGCGTATCGATGACCCGTTTTTCGCCGAATTCATCCAATAGGCCTTGGGACACTTTATAAGCCCCTTGATATTGCGCCACTTCTTCGCCCATCAAGAACACCAATTCGTCCCGGCGCATTTCTTCGGCCATGGCATCGCGCAGGGCTTCGCGGACGCTCAGAACCTCTGTCGGCACACCGGATGTATCGGGGTCTGATGCGGGGCTGGGCACAACCGGTGCCGCGCTTGTCGCATCAGCAGGTGCGGCTTTGGCCTCTGGTTCAATGGCAACGTCTTCGGCTTTCGGTGCAGTCAGATCAGCACTGTCCGCATCCTCGTCTTCTTCCAGCAGAATGGCAATGGGCGTGCCGACTTTAACGTTATCGCCGCCCTCGGCCACAAGGATCTTTCCGATGGTGCCTTCATCAACGGCTTCAAGTTCCATGGTCGCTTTGTCGGTTTCAATTTCTGCCAACATGTCGCCGGATTTAACCTCGTCCCCTTCAGCAACAAGCCATTTAACGATATTGCCTTCTTCCATAGTCGGACTGAGTGCTGGCATTGTGATTGTGATGCTCATGCTGCATCTCCCTTAGCGGTTTGGGGTTCAATCAAAACGTCCGTATAAAGCTCCGCTGGGTCGGGTTCGGGGCTGGCCTGCGCAAAATCGGCGGCATCCTTAACGATCCCCTTTAATTCTTTGTCGATGGCTTTAAGGTCCTCTTCACTGGCGATGCCTTGGTCCAGCAACCGGACCCTGATCTGATCAATGGGGTCATGCTCCGCCTTCATTTGCTGAACTTCTTCTTTGGTGCGATATTTCGCAGGGTCTGACATGGAATGCCCGCGGTATCGGTAGGTTTTCATTTCCAAAATAGTCGGTCCCTTGCCACTGCGAATATGGGCGATGGCTTCGTCCGCGGCGGCTTTCACCTCCAACACGTTCATGCCATCCACCAATTTGCCGGGGATTGCAAAACTATCCCCACGGTGTGATAGGTCTGGCCGTCCGGTCGCCCGCTCAACCGCGGTTCCCATCGCATATTGATTGTTTTCAATGATGAAGAGCACCGGCAAATTCCACAGCTTTGCCATGTTAAACGTCTCAAACACTTGGCCCTGGTTTGATGCACCATCGCCAAAATACACTACTGAGATACTGTCATTGCCCTTATATTTATTGGCAAAGGCAATCCCCGCACCCAACGACACCTGAGCCCCCACAATACCGTGCCCACCATAGAAATGATGTTCGGTTGAAAACATATGCATGCTGCCGCCCTTGCCCGAAGAAATACCGGATGCGCGGCCTGTCAGCTCGGCCATAACGGGCTTGGCATCTATACCCGCCGCCAACATATGGCCATGGTCGCGGTAGCCTGTGATAACCGCATCGCCCTCTTTCATCGCGGCCTGAATGCCAACAACAACAGCTTCCTGACCGATATAGAGGTGGCAAAACCCACCAATAAGCCCCATGCCATACATCTGGCCGGATTTTTCTTCGAAACGGCGAATGAACAGCATATCGCGGTAAAATTTCAGCAACTCATCTGCACTGGCCTTATATTCCGTGGTCTGCTTCACCGGGCGCTTGCGCGCGCGCTTAGCCGGGGCTTTGGCTTGCGCCTTCGCAGCAGCTTTTTTTGGCGCGGCTTTGACTGGTTTTTTAGCCATGAATTGGGTCATCCCTATTTAATTTAATCGTGGAAGGTCCTGTTCAGCGGTGCTGAAATTAGTCACCTTACTATATGAAAAGCCATTGTTTTTTAATAGCAAAATAGCAATTAACTGAAATATGATTAAGGTAGGTTTTCTACGAAAATCAAAAGCCCCCAACATAAACAAGCGCTTAGCCACGCTATGCAATGAAAGCATAGGCAATATGCCGAGTTAGTTGCATTTGAAACTACCGAAGATCTAATGAAGAATGATGACTTTTTCGCTGGCGCGGGCAAAACCAAGCACGTCCCGCGCACGTTCCCCCAGCATTTCAGGGTCCAAGCTATCCGGTCGCAGCTTGGCGGAACGGGCTTCTAACACCAGACGTTCTGTAGACAGCTCTGCTGCGATAACGCGCAGGTCGGCCAATTCGCTCTCCATATCGCGCAGCGCCAGCAAACCATAGTTCCCCTGCACCGCGTGATAGGCGAAATAGGCCAGAATGGCGAAAAGCGCAGCAGGCAATAAGGCCCGGTCCAAGCGATAGCGTATGTGATCAATGAATCTCATGAAACGAATCGAATCACATTCGATTCCGCACGTCAAGCAGGAATGTCAAAAAAATGCAATAGATTCAATCGGTTGCGTTGCGTTTTTATGAATGCACAAGATATAGAAAGCCACCTAAGTGATTCAAATGACTCGAGTTTTCAGCCTTTAGCGATATTTTTCGATCGGGTCTTCGTCTTGTTCTTCTTCGCCGATCACCCAGGTTTCCTTCAAGGCTTCGTTGCGCCATTCCTGATAGGCTGGGTGCTCCATCACCGCATTCATATAACGCCGCGATACCTCGTCCACCTCAATTGAATAGCCTTCAATACGCGCCACAACCGGTGCATACATGCCATCAGCCGCAGAAAACGCGCCATACAGAAACTCGCCCCCGGCCCCATAACGCTTGCGCGCTTGGTTCCAAATTTCAGTAATACGCGCCACGTCCTTGGCGCAGTCTTCGCCACGATCCTTCGCCGCGAACTTTGCCCCCAAATTCATCGAACAAGCAGAGCGAATGCCGAAAAACCCAGAATGCATTTCCGCAGACACACAGCGTGCGTGCACACGGGCTGATTTCATTTTTGGCCAAATGCCCGCGTCCGGAAATTGCTCATGCAGATATTCCATGATCGCCAAGCTATCCCAAACCTTTAGATTTCCATCGATGAGGATTGGTACCTTACCTGCCTTGGAATATTTGCTGATTTCCTCTGTCATGCCGGGTGCGTAAAGGCGGACTTTATGCTCTTCAAACTTAATATTCTTATCGCGCATCACAATCCATGGACGCAAAGACCAAGACGAATAGATTTTATTACCAATGACGAGTTGCATAGGGGTGGGTCTCCGTAAACTATTTAAGGATGCTGCGGCCAGCGTAACGTGCTTGCGGGCCAAGTTGTTCCTCGATGCGGATCAACTGGTTATACTTGGCCAATCTGTCCGAACGCGCCAAGGAGCCAGTTTTAATTTGCCCGCAATTGGTCGCCACTGCCAAATCTGCAATGGTGGAATCTTCTGTTTCACCAGAACGATGCGACATCACAGATGTGTATTTTGCGCGGTGCGCCATATTCACGGCCTCTAGGGTCTCTGACAGAGTGCCGATTTGATTGACCTTCACCAAGATGCTGTTGCCGACCCCTTTTTCAATCCCGTCTGACAAGCGCGCCGGGTTGGTGACAAACAGGTCATCCCCTACCAACTGAACCTTATCGCCGATCTTGTCGGTCAGGAGTTTCCAGCCCTCCCAATCATCCTCATCCATACCGTCTTCGATAGAGAAAATGGGATAAGACGCACACAAATCAGCCCAGTAATCGACCATTTCAGCGGACGTGAGCGTCTTGCCCTCACCCTTCAGATGATATTTACCGTCTTTGTAGAACTCTGAGGATGCTGCGTCCAAGGCGAGAACCACGTCATCGCCTAGTGTGTATCCTGCGGCGCCAACGGCCTCAGTGATAAAATCAAGTGCCTCGCGTGTTCCATTCAGTCCCGGGGCAAAGCCGCCTTCGTCACCGACGTTGGTATTGTGCCCGGCATCTGCCAGCTTTTTCTTCAGGGTATGAAAAATCTCTGCCCCCACACGCACCGCATCGCGAAGAGACGCCGCGCCCACGGGCATAATCATAAATTCCTGCACATCGATGGCATTATCGGCGTGCTCGCCACCATTGATGATATTCATCATCGGAACCGGCAATACATGTGCCGCAGCGCCACCAATATAACGATAGAGCGGCAGGTCCGCACTTTCGGCAGATGCCTTGGCCAGCGCCAAAGACACCCCCAGAATTGCATTGGCGCCAAGTTTCGATTTATTGTCCGTCCCGTCCAGATCACGCATGATCTGATCAAGCCCCAATTGGTTTTCCGCATCCATACCAGATAGGGCGTCAAAGATATCGCCCTCAACGCTTTCAACCGCTTTCAGAACACCCTTACCGCCGTAGCGCGATTTGTCCCCGTCGCGCAGTTCAACGGCCTCGTGGGCGCCAGTTGACGCCCCAGAAGGCACCGCAGCGCGGCCAAACGCGCCGTCTTCAAGCAGGACATCGACTTCAACAGTCGGATTACCCCGACTGTCGAGAATTTCACGGGCAATAATATCGATAATAGCGGCCATTTGGTGGGCTCCCCCCTGACTATGATCAAGCGAAAAATTTAAAGATTAAGTTTGGCCCATCTATAGGCTGCACCACCACAAAGGGCAAGGGAGAACCGCGCTAAAAACAGCAAATTATGCCCCAGACATCCCGTCCCTAGCCTTACACATACTGTGAATGCAATTCGCCATGCTTGCGACGCCTATGCGGCGGAGCACGCGCTGAAAGCGCGGGTTGTCTTTAAACCCATCAAACATCGGCCACAGGTGGATTGCATTCATGAAATTCGTCGATCGACTACTTGGAATATGTTCCAGATATTCAAGGGCCTCATCCTCCTGCCCGGCGAACAACATCAAGGCCACAACCAGCACATGATGCTGGCGCTGTTCAAAGGTGTCTCTATATTGGTTGAGCAGTTGAGCATATGCGTATTGTGGGGCGTGCGCTGGCGCATCAAATGTGGGGTGCTCTGCAATCATATATCCGGCTGCATTCATATATCGCTGAAATACAGACAAGGCCTGCACGTGCTGGCCCAGCGCATTCAAGCATGCGGCAAGGTAAAAATTGCTGCCGCCCAGATCATAGGCTTTATTATTGGCGGCAATATCTAAAACACGGTCGCATTCCCCCTTTGCATAGTAAAGTCGCACCTGATCTATACGAAAATGCGGGGAATTCATCTCGCCCTGTAGGGCACGCTCTTGGCTGGCAAAGGCCTCGTCCAATCGGCCAAGCATATATAGCGCAACAGAATGCAAACGCCATAAATGGCCATTCTCAGGCTCCAATACCACGGCCCGTTCGAGCACTTCTAGGGCGCGATCAGGTCGCCAATCTATGGTGATATATGCGCCTGCTTCTGCCAACAAGACCGCTGGGTGATTAGGGTCGCTCCCGCGCGCGGTGGCGATGTGTTGGCGCGCCAGACTGAGCGTATCTTGGGCCCCCATCCCCAAATAGGTCGCGTCGTAACGGGTATATATTTGCGCAATCAGCGCATTTGAAGGCGCGTGCAGCGGGTCCAATTCCAGCGCTTGGCGCACCAATTCAAGGGCAAGGACGTTATTCTCGCGCCCGCGCAGGCTCCAAAGATGCTGCGCCCGCGCATGCAACGTCTCGACACCGCTGACATGCGAAGAATAATCAATGTGGCGCGGCGGGACGGGCTTGGCGGTCCCGGAAATCCCAAACCCTGAAACCGAAAAACCGGCCACAGCGAAAAATAGCACCACAGTCAAAACCGCGAAAACGGCCGTGCGGCTTTGCGGTCGCGCCGCCGGGGTTGCGGGCATACCTGTCTTAGTCTCGGCAATGAGCCTGTAACCGCGCTTTGGAATGGTTTCAATATAACATGGGTTATGACGATCATCGCCCAAAACGGCGCGCAGCTTAGAGATAACAACCGGCACCGATTGAAGCGAAATAGACTGGCGGCCCCAGACATTGTCCAAGAGGTCATCGTGGGAGACGACCTGCCCGGCGTTGACCGCTAAATAGGCCAAGGTTTGCGCACATTTTGATTCGAGTTTGATCAGTCCGCCCCGACCGACGAGTTCATTCGAATTAAGGTTTAATTTCCATTCGCCGATTTGCATGCCACCCCCCCATAAACAATCGTCAAGTCGCAGATTTAAGAACGATTTAAGCTTTTTTTAAAGTCTTTGCGCTGAACCCCGCATTAACTTCGCCCAACCATTCGCCTAATCCATCGCCTAACCCATCGTCAGCATGGATGATCAGGCTTAAAAAACCACGAGGATAAGAATGACTAAGACCAATCAGAATAAGGGCGCGGTAGGGACTGAAGGCATGATGTGCGATAACCCTCCAGAGATTGCACATTCAAGCCTTCTGAAGCGGGGCGTTTTACCGGCGCTGGTCGCTGGCATCATGACCTGCGCGGGGTGCGCGTCAAGTGGTGGCACGTCTCCTCCTCCACCTGTCAGCCCCCCACCGCCGCCCTTACCACCCACAGCCGCGTATGAAACAGCCGAGTATAAGGCCCAGTGGGGCTTGGGCGCGATTAAGGCGTCCAATGCCTATGTTGATGGCTGGACCGGCGATGGCGTCACGATTGGGGTCTTGGACTTGAACCATGTCCTCAGCAGCAATGATGTCGACTATCATCCCGACAGCGTAACCCGCGACCAATCGCTTATCGAGATTACTAAGCTCATTTTTGGCGAGCTTCCCACACAGGAAAACCCCGAATACACCCATGGCTTATGGGTGTCGGAATGGGCAACCGGAAACAAGGACAATGTTGACTTTCATGGTGTCGCCTATGACGCCGAGGTCCTTGCGCTCGACGTTTGGTCCGGCGTGAACAGCCGCGAAACCACCGTAAATGGCATCCCGACCATCATCAGCGATCCTTGGACCTATATGCTCGATCGGGGTGTGCGCATTGCCAACATGTCACTGGGGTCATCTCTGCGCATCACCGATGCCAATGTCATCAACCACGCACTATATCCAGCAGAAGGCGTCAGTCAGCTCTATCTGTTGGAATCGGCTGCAACCTATATCGCGGGGGGTGGGCTGGCTATCTATGCGGCTGGCAATACCTCTGGCGAAAACCCAGTGGACCCACAACTGACGCTTTTTGATACCCTCAGCGCATCAGGCGCGCTTGAAAATGATCCCGGTGGCCTGATCATCGTCGGCGCGGTCAATAAAAACAACCAGATTGCCGACTTCTCCGAACGGGCGGGACGCACCGCTGAGAACTTCGTCGTCGCGCCAGGCGTTGATGTGCAATATGTCTCTGGCGGGGAAGTTAGCCTCGCCAATGGGACCAGCGCCGCGGCCCCACATGTCGCAGGGCTTGCCGCGATCTTGATGCAGCAATCACCGGAACTCAGCGCCAATGAAATCGCCGATATCATCTTTGAGACTGCAATCGACCTAGGTGCCCCGGGCGTCGATGCCATCTATGGCCATGGTATGATCAATATAAAGGCCGCGATTGCGCCGGTTGGGCCAACACATATTACCAGCGCAATTGGCGCCTTATTACCTGTCACCACCACGGCCTTGGTTCTGCCACCAGCATTTGGTGATGCGGTACAAAATAGTGCCGGATTTGCGGCGACGCTGATGCAGGACAGTTATGGGCGGACCTATAATGCGGGGCTGACGAACCGCGTTTACAACACAGCCTTTGACCGGACAAATCTAGGGACCATCTTGAACAGCACCCAAGCGGTTGAGAATAGTGGGGTTGAAACTGGCTTTGCATCGCTGCGTGCCAGCTATACCGACACCTTGAGACAAGCCAGACATTTCCGCGACGCGCTGCCGATGTCCGCGCACAGGAATGAGGGCCGCGATGGCCTTAACGTGCGGCTTCGCGCCCAGTTCAACGCAGATATCGAAATTCAGGCCGCATATGGCGCGGGTGCCAACGGCTTTGTCGAAAATGCCGCCTATAATAGCTTTTTCATGGCAACCCCTGCCCTGCGTGACAGCTATGGTGGTTATGCCGATAACCAGCGCGCCCTCGGCATCAGTTACCAACTGGGCGAAACGACAAATATCAGCATGGCTGGCTCCATGGCGGACTATGATGTGAACCGCCAATTATTTAACCATGGTCCAGACTTGAAAGCGACCCCGCACGCCGTCACCACCGAGGTACGGCTAGACCAGCAATGGTCGTCTCTGACTCTGCGCGTGGGCATGGGGGTCATGCGAGAAGACGGCGCCATCATCGGCAGTCAATCAGCAGGCGCGCTCAAGATGGGTGATGGCGCCACCACCAGCTATTCAACCATTACCGCCACATGGAATACCGCAGCAGGACAGTTTTTTGCCGTTGCACGGGGCGGCATTAGCGATATATCCGGCACACCGCGTGGCTTGATCACGGGTCTCGGGCGTTTTTCGACCTCCTCGCTGATGGCGGGATATGTGCAAAATAATCTGTTACAGCGGGGTGATGCCTTTGGCCTCGCTATCAGCCAGCCGCTGCGGGTCGAGCGCGGCAGCCTCAGCACCAGCCTGCCTGTGAGCGGGAATTATCGTCAAGGCAGTATCAAATACCAGCAAATGAATATTGATCTATCGCCCAGTGGCCGTGAAGTGGATGTTGAGATGAGCTATCGCTGGCAAGTCGAGAGGTATCAGTTTTTTGCCAGCACTCTGTTCATGCGCCAATATGGTCACAGCAAGGCCAACGGCGTGGATGCTGCTTTTATTTTACAGGCGAAACGTAAATTTTAAGACCCATACAATCACCGGAATGAAACATGACGCAGAAAATAAAGCCACCTAAGGCAAACCCGATCAAAGCGCGGTCAACAAAGTCTGATATGTGCCCTGCACCCTGCCCGCCTAAAGACGAGAAAATGGCCAGCGACCATCAAGCGTGGTTGCGTCATGCGATCATTCCTGCGTTGCTGGTGAGCCTGTCTGCCTGCGCAGGTGGTTCTTCGCCAACCCCGCCGTCACCGCCAGCGCCACCGCCGCCACCGCCACCGCCGCCAGTCCAAGACACCGACTGGGAACTGGTTCAATCCAAAGAGTTTTTGCGCCAACCCGCATTTAACCCCGACATTATGAATGTTATCCCAGCCTATGAAGCGGGTCTGAGTGGGGCCGGTATTCTGGTTGGTCATGTGGATACGGGAATGAATGCGAACCACGTGGAGTTGGAGGGCCAAATCGACGCACGCAGCACCAACACAGGTATTCCCGGCAACAGCGTCAAAGAACGCTCTGATAACCTGCATGGAACTTGGACCGGGGGCATCATCGTTGCCAAGAAAGACGGCTTTAATTCCCATGGCATCGCCTATGGGTCCAAGTTGATCTCATTCAACGCTGATGATGGGCGCCGATCCACCGACTGCGCCCCCTTTCGCTGCGGGTTTTCAACCCGGGCGGTTTCAGCAGCGCTTGATTTGGCGGTGGAGGCCGGCGCGCGGGTGATCAACCTCAGCCTTGCTCAGGCTTGGGAACTGGATGCAGAACTGCTTGCCGCGGTCAAGCGAACGGTGGATGCTGGTGTTTTAATCGTCGTCTCCGGGGGGAACCAATTCACCGATGACCCCGCCCCATGGCCGGGCTTGATTGGCACCCATCCCGACGTGATTGGCGGCCTGATTATTGCGGGGGCCACCCAAAATGATGGGAACAATATCGAACGCGCACGATGGAAGGCGAACGGAATTCCGGGGCAAACCAATGTCGGGTCCAACGCTGCTGGATATGCGATTGACATCACCCTCTTCGCACCGGGCACACGAGTATGGGGCCCTTGGGGGAATGGTGGTTATCTCACCGATGGTGGCACATCGGCATCCGCACCTTTGATCGCGGGTGCGGCGGCGCTGATATTTGAACATTCGCCGCACTTAACCGGCCGCGAAGTGGCACAAATTCTTTTTGAATCCGCATTGGATCTGGGCGCGCCCGGCGATGATGTGATTTTCGGACAAGGCTTCCTTAATGTCGGGGCCGCATTGCAGCCGCTCGGCGTGACACAGGTGACCAGTGCCTCAGGGGTTATCTTTCCGGTTAGCGGATCTGCGCTGAGCCTATCCCCTGTATTTGGCGATGCCCTATCCCCAAGTGTGGCGTTTGCTGGGGGCATTCTGATGCAGGATAAATTTCGCCGGACCTATAATACCCGGCTTGACGACCAAATAGACTCGCGCGGTCTAGATGGCTTTGATTTTGATGGCATCCTTAGAAATGAACGCTTACTGCAAGCGACGTCTCTTGACCTTGGCACTGGTGCGCTTTCGATGAGTATGGTTGATCGATATGCCCAGGAAAAAACCATCTACGCAGCACTTCCCATGGCCACACGGACCCAGCTTGGGCACGAATACCCCTCATTCTATGTGACTGGGCAGATGTCGCGCAATATCGATGTCGCGGGCGCTGTGGGCTTGAGCGCCGCGCATATGATAGATCGTCTTGCACCCGATGAGGCAGAAACGGCCCGACCATTCATGATGGCGCGTACCTTCCAAGGCGATTTCTTGGATGCGCCCACGTCCAAACGGGGCATGGCCATGCGCTATCAAATGAGCGCCACAACCACCCTGGTGGCGGCCACAACCTATTCAGAGCAGGACTTGGACCGCGCGCGCTTTGGCAGCATGGAAAAGCCCAGGGCGATTTCCAGCCAGTTTGGCATTTCCGCGATCATGGGCGCCCTCAGCCTGCGGGCGCGTGGCGGGGTCCTGCATGAGCAAGGATCGATACTGGGCAGTGTCTCCAAAGGCGCCCTTGCCCTTGGCGAGGGAGCAACCACCCTCAATAGCCGCATTGAAGCGAGTGTTAAGCTCTCATCCGGCTATGTCTTTGGCTTTCTAACTGGTGGTGTCAGCCATGCCTCGGCCACGCCCGACGCCCTCCTCAGCGGGATTGGCCGCTTCACGACATCCTCTTTTGCCCTTGGCTATGTGGGCGAAGACCTGTTTCGGGCCGGGGATCAGCTTGGCATCGTCATGAGCCAGCCTCTGCGGGTTGAAAGCGGGCAGCTCAACGCGGTCGTGCCGACAGCGGGGCGATATGCCGAGGGAAGTTTGCAATATAGCAACCACAGGGTGTCACTCTCTCCCACCGGGCGGGAATTGAATTTGGAAGCCAGTTATCGCTGGTACATGGGGGATTATCGCCTTGCGGCAAACCTCATCGGGATGCGCCAATATGGTCACAGCACGGCCAACGGCGTGGATGCCGCGCTGCTGTTGCGGGCTCAGCGGCTGTTTTAGAATGGCGGTTAGTCCAGTGTTTTCGGCGGTTCTGACTGATATTGGCATTCACCGAGAAAAACCAGAATGACCGTAAAGCCATAATCACTTGTGCTGGCCAGATCTATGGAGACCTCTCCGGGGGTGTTTTTTCCACCACGAAACCCAGCGCGGGATATCATCTGGGCGGTGGCCTTGTATGATCCCTGCGGGATACAGCCAACCGTCGTATTATTTTTAGAAAATGATATCTGCATATTCTCTGGCTGATCGCCGCGTGGCTGTTCGGCGTTTTTTGTGCAACGCCACGGGCCATATTTCATCCATGCGCTGTTCAGGCTGAATACACCCTCTGCCCACGCGATCCCATGCAGTGACGTTTTATCAAACTCGCCCTGCAAACGACAGCCAAACTCAATGAGGGCACCATTGGGGTTGGTCACCTCAAATTCGGCATCTGCACTAGATGTTAGGGTACAGCCCGTTAAAATCGCGCCATTATCGCGCAGGTCCAACGCCGCCCGCAAGACAGGCAATCCATTCACCATATGACCTGCAATCGGCGCGTTGCGACAGTGAAAGCCAGCTTTGCCGCTGCGATGAACGCGCGATTCGTAAAAGTCCCATGATATCTGTTTTGGGGATGATACTCGGTCCGCTGACAGACCTGTGTCATCAGCAGCAATCGCTGGCGTAGATACCAGCATAAACAGTATGAATAGAAAAATACCACCCCTCATGCGGGTAATATAGTCAGGCACTTGTGAACAGAAGCTGAATAAGGATGGCGATGATCAAACCCAGCGACACAATTGCGGGCGCGATCATGCGGCGTTTGTCCCTCAAATAATCAAAGCGTTTGCCCGTCCAAACGCTATAGCCAATGCCCGCAGACATGCCCGCGACGATATAGGATATGAATTCTACGAGGTTCATAACCCCTAAACCAGTCGGCTCTGTTTGACCGCGGCTTCGATGAAGCTGGCGAAAAGCGGGTGTGGCTCAAACGGTTTGGATTTCAGCTCTGGATGGTATTGCACGCCGATAAACCACGGATGGTCCGGGTATTCGACAATTTCTGGCAGGGTGCCATCGGGTGACAGGCCAGAGAAGATCATGCCTTTGGCCTCTAACTGGTCTTTATAGGCGATATTCACTTCGTAACGGTGGCGGTGGCGCTCGGAAATATCCGTGGTGCCGTAAATCTCGGCAACGCGACTGCCTGCTTTCAGTGTGGCTGGATAAGCGCCGAGGCGCAGTGTGCCACCGATATCACCGTCTTCTTCACGGGTTACGGTCTTATTTCCCGCGGTCCATTCAGTCATCAGACCAACAACCGAGGCCTCACACGGACCAAACTCCGTAGAGCTGGCGCCTTTAATCCCGGCCAGATTCCGCGCCGCCTCAATCACCGCCATCTGCATACCGAAGCAAATGCCGAAATATGGGACTTTATGTTCGCGGGCGAACTGCGCCGCTGCGATCTTTCCTTCAGCGCCGCGCTCGCCAAAGCCGCCGGGCACCAGAATGCCATCAACATGTTCCAGCTTAGCAAGAGCGCCATCTTCTTCGAATATCTCAGATTCGATCCATTCGATATTGACCTTCACATGATTGGCAATCCCGCCGTGGACTAAGGCTTCTTTCAGGGATTTATAGGCGTCCAGCAGGCTGGTATATTTGCCGACGACCGCAATGGTCACCTCGCCTTCGGGGTTATGGATGCGCTCCATGATATCTTCCCAGCGGGACAGATTAACCTTGGGCGCATTTTCAATCCCAAAAGCGGCAAGCACTTCTTCATCCAGCCCCGCGTGGTGATAGCTGATTGGCACTTCATAAATAGAGCTGACGTCATAGGCCGGGATAACCGCAGATTCGCGCACATTACAGAAGCGCGCCATCTTTTTGATCTCGTCCGGAGAAATCTCCTGCTCGCACCGTGTCACCAACACATCCGGCTGAATACCGATGCCGCGTAATTCCTTCACGCTATGCTGGGTTGGCTTGGTTTTAATCTCACCCGCCGCAGCGAGATATGGCACCAGCGTCAGATGCACATAGATGCACTGCCCGCGCGGCATGTCATTGCCCAGTTGGCGAATGGCCTCCATAAACGGCAGGCTTTCAATATCGCCAGCGGTTCCGCCAATCTCACACAGCATGAAATCAACATCGTCTTCTTGCAGGATAAAGGCTTTGATCTCGTCCGTCACATGCGGAATGACCTGCACCGTACCGCCCAGATAATCGCCACGCCGTTCTTTTTCGATGATGGTGGAATAAATCCGACCCGAGGTAATATTGTCGGATTGTTTGGCGGCCACACCAGTGTAGCGCTCATAATGGCCCAGATCCAGATCGGTCTCGGCCCCGTCATCGGTGACAAAAACCTCGCCGTGTTGATAGGGGCTCATGGTGCCCGGATCGACGTTCAAATAGGGATCAAGTTTGCGTAATCGTACAGAATAGCCCCGTGCCTGTAGAAGGGCACCAAGGGATGCGGATAAGAGACCTTTTCCGAGGGAAGAAACCACGCCGCCAGTGATGAATATATACCGCGTCATGGACGTGCACTATACCTAATTTCTGAGGCTTTGGAATAGCTAATTTAGAAAATTCCAAAACATGTTAGTCAACATAAAAAAGGCCCCCGGTCATGCTTGCTTTGGGGGCCGTTTCATTATTTCACTGAAGCTAGTTGGTATCCGGAATGCGCGGTGTATCGTCCGCTGGCTCTTCCACAACTGGCTGATCAAGAACGCTGATATTGTCGTCGCTGTTTATCTGAACGATCGTCAGCAGCAATGACAGGCTGATGAAGGCAATCGCCAGAACCGTCGTCGCGCGGGTTAACAGATTGGCCGTGCCGCGGGCTGACATCGCACCGCCCCCGCCGATCCCAAGTGCACCGCCCTCGGAATGCTGCACCAGGATAACGCCCACAAGCGCCAGCGCGACAATCAACTGAATAACGAGTAAAATTTCTTGCATCGTTCAAACATCCATATGCTATGGCAAATCATGCCAAATTTGGCGCTCTTCTAACGCATTCGACCTGCTATGGGAAGTGGTTTTTTAGACCTAGAGCCGATAGGCATCAATAATGCCGTTAAAATCAGCCGCTTTCAGGCTGGCTCCACCGACCAGCGCCCCGTCCACGTTGGGAACCGACATCAACTCACCGGCGTTGGAGGCCTTGACCGAACCGCCATAAAGCACCCGAAAGCCCGCGCCCGCGTCCTTGAAGCGTTCTGTCAGCAACTTGCGAATAAAAGTATGTACCTCTTCGACGTCAGCGGCGCTCGGCACTTTGCCTGTTCCAATCGCCCACACGGGTTCATAGGCAATGACGGTATTGTCTGGTGTAGCGGCTTTGGGCAGCGAATTTTTCAACTGGTTTTCAATGATGCGCAGGGTCGCACCACTTTCCCGCTCCAGCGCGGTTTCACCGATACAAATGATGGCGATAAGCCCGGCACGATAGGCGGCCTCGGCCTTTAAGCGCACGACTTCGTTGGTTTCCCCATGATCAGCCCGGCGTTCGGAATGACCAACAATCACATAATCACAGCCTGCATCCTTCAGCATTTCGGCGCTGATATCCCCTGTATGGGCACCGGATGCGCGGATATGGCAATCTTGCGCGCCAAGTTTAATCTTCGTATCCATCATGCGGTGTCCGCATTCATGCAGCAGTGTGAATGGTGGACAAATAAGGACTTCACAACGAGCGTCGGCGCCTTCTGCAATTAAACCATCCAGCTTTGAGATTTCTTCAGCTGCCACTTGCAGGCCATTCATCTTCCAATTACCTGCAGCAATGGGTTTACGCACGCTCATATAGTCCTCCCCGAAAAGGTTTTAATGTTCAGGAATTGATTTAGCAAACCCCGCCGGATCAATCTATAGGAAAGAATCGAGATTGCACTGTTGGGGGTTATGCGGCTACCGTCGAGGGATATAAAAAGGCCCAAGAAAAAGCCGAAAAAAAAAGGATCTCAATATGAAGCCGAACTTTGCCTCGTTCCTGCACGCAATCGCAATCAGTCTCTTTCTTGTCGGCACGGTGAGTGCGCAGCCCTTGCAAACACAAGTGGATACATTTACCCGCTATGAATTGCTGGCACCCAGCAGCCAGAGCTTTCGTATTTATTATGATGTCAGCGCCACAACCGAAGGCGCGCGGTTTTATTATAACCCTATCCGCCGTGGCAGCGAGCCGGATGTCCACGGTGTTTATGATCGCATGAGTGGCGCGGCTTTGACCTGGGAACTGGTCGGTGGCGACGATGCAGCAGCCAGCGGCTTGTTACCAGATGCCGAGGCACAGGACGAATATATCAAGGTGCATTTGACGCGCCCAGTGCCCGCAAATGGCCGCGGCCGGATGTTGATCGACAAGACCTATATGGATGCCCGCAGTTATTATCAAGACGGCGACGTCATTGTCTTTAAGCGCACGCTGGGCATCAAGCGCAATGCCGTTATCTTGCCCCATGGCTACGAGCTCATCGGCGTCAACTATCCATCACAAGTCATGACCCTTGAGGATGGGCGTATTCAAGTCAGTTTCATCAACCCCGGCACAATCGGTGTGCCCTATGAAGTCAAAGCACGACCATTGATTAAATCTTCAAATGAGAGCGCAGAAATCGCCCTGCCCGACTTACCAATGATTCAGCCTGACCCGCGCCCCATCGCACGAACAGACGATCACATTCCTGAACGGGCCAGCCAAAACCGTGACATCGTTTATTTTTTGCAGGCTCCGGACACACATTCCTTCCGGCTCTATCACGATTATACGGAAACCCGCCCGGGCACGGATAAATATCTGAATGTGGTGCGTACGGGCAGCAAAGCATCCAATCCATCCGCCTATATTCTGGATACAGGCGAGGTGCTTAAGGTCGAAACGCTGCGTGGCGCCGAAATTACCGCCGCAAATATTGACATCGGCGAAGCGGTCACCGCAGACACAGAATTGGTGGTGATTTGGTTCGATGCCGTTGCAGAAGGTGCCAGTACCAGACTGCGGATTGAAGAGACCTATACAGATGCCAACCGCTATTTTCCGGCGAGTTCGCCATCGGGCCCCGGCTTTATTTGGGACCGCAGTTTTGGGCGATCTGCCAACACCGTGGTTCTGCCCTATGATCATTACCTGAGTGCCAATGCTGTGCCCGCAACCGTGCAGCTGCGCGATGATGGTCGCGTATCCCTTCGCTACATCAATGAGCGCCCGGGCAATATCGACGTCTATATCCGGGGAACGCGGCGATGATTGGCCTGAACGCGGGCTTCTTTTGCCTTGCAGTGAGGTAGCTAATCCCTTAAATAACACTCCACTTGTACCGACATCCTCTGCGTGTTTTGTGCAAGGACGGGAAAACGGGAACCATATCAGATTTAAAGAGATAAACATGCTCACTCAACTTCGCGGCGGCCTCAATTCAATTTTTGTTTTAATTCTGCTTGGTCTGCTGATTGCCAGCTTTGCCATTTGGGGGATTGGCGATGTATTTACCGCCCGCTCGGCCAAGGTCGCAAGCGTCGGTGAGACCGATATTTCCGCCGCAAAATTTCAAGGCGAGTTTCAAAACCGTTTACGGACGCTGCAAGCCCAATTTGGACCCGAATTTGATACCCAGCAGGCGATTTCGCTTGGCCTGCACCGCGCCGTATTGGGCGAAATGGTGCGCCGGGCAACGCTGGACGAAGAGGCACGCACACTGGGACTGCGGGCTGCTGACAGCCAAGTGGCCGATGCCATTCGCCAGATGGAGGCCTTTTTTGGCGCGGACGGAGCCTTTAACAAATTCAATTATGATATGGCCCTAAACGGCGCAGGCCTGACCGCGCAGGCATTTGAAGCCAGTATGCGTGTTGATTTGGCCCGGCTGCAACTGGTCGATAGCATTATGGCCGCCAAGCCCTTGCCGAAATCACTGGTCGATGCGCTCTATACCTTCCGCAAGGAGCGCCGTACCGCAGAGATTGTGAACATTCCCGCTGCCAGCATGACGGACCTCGACGAATTGGACGAGGCAGCCCTTCTTGCGGCCTATGAAATCGGCAAATCAAACTATATGACCCCTGAATACCGCGACATTCAGCTCTTATTCGTTGACCCCGTTGCCTTGGCCGGAGAGATCGAAATTAGCGAAGAAGACCTTCGCGCGGCCTATGACGAGCGGGCGGAGATTTATCAAGAAGATGAAAATCGCACCCTGAACGTTATGGTTATGGAAACTGAAGCGAATGCCGACGCCGCCTATGCACGCATTCAAGCGGGCGAAGCCTTTGCCGACGTTGCTGAAGATATGCTTGGCTTTACTGCTGACGATATCAGTCTGGGCGAATTGGACTATTACACCCTTGCCGATGACTATAATCAGGCTGCCGCTGAGCGCGTGTTTGCGCTTGAAGTCGGCGCCACCAGCGCCCCGACGCAAACACTGTTTGGCTGGCACCTGTTTCAGGTTGCAGATATCAGTGGCGGTATCACCCGCAGCTTTGATGATGTGCGCGCAGAACTGTTAGAAGAAATGCGCGCGGAATCAGGACTTGATGCGGTTTATAATCTGGTCGCCGAAATCGATGACATCATTGCCGCTGGTGGTGATATGGACGCAGTTGCCGCTGCCACAAGCTTGGTACCCGTGAAATACACTGGTATTGATCACGCGGGCGTGCGCCAAGATGGCAGCATCATCGACAACGCTGGCCCTATGCATGACTATATAGAGGCCGCTTTTGGTAAATTGCCGGGCGATGACCTTGATTTGTTGGATATGGACAATGGCGGCTTTTATCTGGCGCAGGTGGATATGGTGTACCCGCCGGCCCCCCGCCCCTTCGAAGACGTGCGCGAACAAATCCGCACTGGCCTATATGCAGACCAACGCATCGCCAAAGCGGGCGCATTGGCAAATGAATTGAGCGAACGTGCAAAATCTGGGGCGTCCCTCAAGAGCATCGCTGACAGTTTGAACTATAGCTGGTTCGAGACTGATATACTGCAACGCGACGAAGCTAGCATTCAGCTTTCACGCGGCGTCAAAGACCTGATCTTCTCACTGGAAGAAGGCGCCATTGGTATTGAACGTAGCGCCACGGGCGATGGTTATTTGCTGGTGCAGGTCAAGTCCATCATTCCGGGTCTGCCGGATCAGGACGCCGCTGACTATGTGTCCCTGCGCCAACGCCTTTTGGCTGAAATGGAAAATGACCTCATTGGCCAATATCAACTGGCGGTGCAGAACTCCCTAGGGGTTGAAGTGGATATGGAATTGGTCGAGCAATTGTTCTCGCCAGACCGCCAAGCCAACACAACATTAAATCAATTTTAATTGGTCTGGCTCTGGCCTATTCGCCGCCGCCTGCCGTGATTGGCGCGCTGGAGGCCCCGTTAGGCCGCGCCCCGGCGACACGCTGGCCGCTTAGATCAGCCGGGCCATGCATCAGTTTACTGGCGAAAACCAGTTCGATGCCTTTCGCGTCCAAGGTGGGAATCCACTGCACCAAAGCGTCTAACGTCACGTCATAAGGATGACCGATGGCGATGGCGCTGCCCCCGGCCAAAGCAATCCGCTCGGCTTCTTGGAGTTGCTGTAACACCGCGGCGATATCGCGGTCATTGTCGATAAAGACATCGCGTTCCTGCCACTTCAAGCCAGCAGCTTGCGCCGCTTTAGCAGCCACACTGTCCGCGCTTGTGCGACTATCCAGAAAATAAAGTCCCTGTCCTTGCAGCGCCCCCATCACCACGTCCATCGCGCCAGCATCCTCGGTCAATCGGCTGCCCATATGGTTATTGATCCCTTTAAACCCGGCAAAGCGCGATAGGTTCCAAACCAAACGCGCCTGCAATTCAGCGCGGTCCAAACCACTGAGCAACGCTTTTGGTCCCGGATTGTCCGTCCTGCGGGCCCCTGCAATCTGTGCGTAGGGTTCCATAGGCAGGTGCAGCATCAATTCATGTCCGGCATCCGACATGGCCTTGGTTTGCCACTGCAGACCAGAGGCATAGGGCAGAAACGCAAACGTCAAGGGTGCATCCAGCGCTGCGAAGCGGCGGGTCATGGATTGGCGCAATCCCATATCATCAATGACCACCGAAATCCGCGCCTTAGGTGCTGGTGTGGCATCGGTTATCGCAGCGGGAATGACCGCTGGCTTTGCATTGGGAATAAAGGCGGCATGAGCCGAGGTTGGTGTGTCAGCGGGCGATGTCGTTACCATTTCCGATTGGCTGTTGACTGGCTGACTGGTTAATGGTGCCGAAAAATCAGGCACAATAAAGGTGTCTGGTTGTGGGGCAAAACCATATTGAAAATCAGCAACAGGCATGGCCCGCTGACGCATGTCCGTATCAATAATCGCCGGGCTGGCCTCCACCACTGACTGCTGACTCGCTGGTGTATGCATATTGTAAGCGATTGTCGCGGCAACCGCCGCAGATGCCAGCAACGGATAGGCCCCAGCCACACCGCGCACGCTGCGTTCTATAATCCCCGGCCCGCGGCGTTTGCCATCAGCGATAAACCAATCGCGCTCCCCACTGGCGCGCGGTTTCCGCCCTTTATTGGATGTGCCCCCGGATCGCATTTCTGCTTCGTCCCCACATAGTGTAACAGTCAGACCTCGGGCCGATATTCACGGCAAAAGGAATAAACCCAAGCTATCATGCCCGATGGTCAAAATCACCATATTTTGTGGAGAATTACCACCTAAATACCATAAATTGGGGGTATCACGGGTTCACCAGCGATCAAAACCGCTGCCATTCAGGGCTTATTTCTGGGCTTTCAAGCGCCATGCGTTCAACCCAACAAGACCAAGACTGGCCAAGGCCATGACACTGGCAACCACCGGCGTTAGCCCGCCGACAAACCCCACCAAACATGCCGCCGCAGCAAAGCCCCCGGAAATTTGCAGACCCCGTTTAATGAGCCGCCCGGCCTTTTGCGCCGTAACAACAGTGAAGGCCAGCCGCAACGGGTCAGCATGGTCCATGGTGATGGAGGCATAGCTGAGCAACATGGGAGCACCTGTAGTGGACATAATGGTCACGTCTGCTGCCTGTGCCGCTGGCAGATCCAAAGGTGAGATTGCCGCCACCGCCACACATTTCTTCGCTGTTTGCGTTTGAATGACGCTGTTATAGGCCAGTATGGGTGTTGAGGCCTCGACCAAGGTATCGAAGGGCACCGATGCCAGCAAGCGCACATGCGGTGCCGAATTGAATGGCGACAGCAGATCCAATGTCAGCCCGGCATCATGGATTTCCTTGGCCGCATCAATGGCCGACGATCGAATGACTGTCGCGAATGACAAAATACCCAGACAGGTCTTGCGTGGGTAGGATTCGGCGATCCAATAAAGCATTTTACCCGGCGTTTCCATTTGTCGCGCGCGTTCGTCATACAACCTGTAGCTCACACCATTTGCCGACAATTGCGCCGGATTCCCGAACAGGATGGTACGCTCGTCATATTCGCCCCGAATGCCCCGACCCGGGTCATAAAAAACCTTCTTCATTTCTTTTGCTTGGACACCCATAGATTCGCACGCCAACCGCAACGCAGGTTCCATCGGGTGGGCGCATTTCTTCGCCAACCCCCAAGCAAACGCCATAACCTCGTCCTGGCTTTCATCGCTAACGACCTGTGAAAACCTCGGCACCCGCATGATGAACAAGTCAACTGGCGAGGCATAGACATAATCCAATTTGCGGGCGGTCTCCAACACATCGGGCTGGTGCAGGCGCACGCCTTTTTCACGCAATAAGGCCGATGCAAAATACTGCGGCAAAGCACTGGCAAGACCAAAGCCTGCGGGCACCCCCATCCCCATAATGGCCAAGCCATTGATCAAGCCATTCATAGCATTGGTAAAGCCCGCAATAATAACCCCGCCCGTAACCGCCACGGCAAAGACCGTCCAAAACATGGGTGTGAGCACGCGGTCAATCAATCTGCTGGTTTGCTGGTAGCGGGAATGTAAGCGCCCATAACTGGCCGCGTCATTAATCATGCTTTCCAATCCGGGCTTAAAGGCCTGAATGGTGACTTTGCCGCCAAAACACATCTCGCCAGCCAGAACACGCTCGCCGCGGCCTTTATGGCGTGGCATCGGGTCGCCTGTGACCTCCCCGCCAATAAATTCCGCCATGCCTTCGACCACAATGCCGTCAACTGGGGCGCGTTCGCCGGCGAGAACCTCGACCGTATCACCAAGCTTAACATCACGGATCGGCACTTTTTCCCCGCTTGAGCGATATTGCTTTAACCGCGCGTCCCGCGGCACGATATCACTATCCCCCGATGCCTGTGGCACAGCGCTCAGGACATGACCAGCCGCAAATTTTCCGTAAAGCGCAGCAGGAATAGCCAGCGCATTAATCCCCGCATAGGCAGCACCAGCTTCAATACCGTCGCGGTACCATAACAGCAAGCTTGCAGCCCAAAGTGAGGTGGTTGAAATAACAATCAGAGATTCAAAATTCGGCCGCAGCGTCTTGATCGCATTCAGAACCTCGGCATAAAACCCAGCGACCACCAATTGCAATATAGTGGCGGAAATGATCAGCAATCCCAATGCGATAAAGGGCGGTGCAAACACCAAGTCCCCTACCATCTGCAAAATCAACGGTGCACCGGCCACTGCCGCAGCAATCAACGACAGCTTAATTTTGTCAAAATCACCGCTTTCGCTAAAACCAAACTTTTCTCGCACTTTTTAATCCTTAATCGTCCAGCGATATACGGGTCAGACGATGTAGCCTGCCAATATATATTCGAATGCCACGCGATAGAGACTCGCCCCCAACCTTGGCCACCCACTGACCTAACTTTTGCTAAAGTCTTGGCAAAAACCGCGCCAAACTCCTACCATGTCGCAGCGAAAACCAAGCAAAAATACTTGAATAATCCTCGAAGTCTGCCAAAAGAGTATTGACGAAATATCAACATAACCACAAGCCGTAAAAAATGCCTAGGGCCATTGCCCGGCAGGATTACCCAGCCCCATCGGAATACATATGAGCGAATTTACCCATCTCGACAGCGACGGCCAAGCCCGTATGGTGGATATTTCCGAAAAGGCGCCCAGCAAACGCCGCGCCACAGCGCGCGCGCGCATTGTCATGGCGCCAGACACACTGGCAAAAATTATGGATGCCAGTCTGCCAAAAGGTGATGTGCTGGCCACCGCGCGGATCGCGGGCATTATGGCGGCAAAAAAAACATCTGAGCTGATCCCCATGTGCCACCCACTTGCACTATCCAGCGTGAGCATCACATTCGACACCATTGGCGACGACACCATCAATATTCTCGCCAGCGCGACGATTGAGGGCAAAACGGGCGTTGAGATGGAAGCCTTAACCGCCGCAAGCATCGCCGCGCTAACGCTCTATGATATGTGTAAGTCCGTTGATAAAGCCATGGTCGTCGAAGAGATCATATTGCTCGAAAAAAGCGGTGGGAAATCGGGCGATTGGCGGCACCCATCGCTTGAGGAAACTCCAAATGATAAGCGTTGAAGACGCCTTAGAGCGAATCCTTGCGGCGGCACCGAAACTGCACAGCGAGCAGATCGATATATCGAAGGCGGCTGGCCGCGTCTTGGCCGCTGATGTGCGCGCGGAGCGTGATCAACCCCCCGCAGATTCTTCGGCGATGGATGGTTATGCGGTGCGATATGCTGATGTGGCTAACCTGCCAGTCAAGCTTAATGTGATTGGTGAAGCACCCGCCGGGGCTTTATTTACGGGCCAAGTTGGGGCTGGTGAAGCGGTTCATATTTTCACGGGCGGCGTCATGCCAACGGGGACCGATACCGTCATTATGCAAGAAAATACGGCGGAAAATGGGAATGATCATGGCGTGGTGACCGTGCTTGAAGGGGCCCGCTTGGGGCGCCACGTGCGCCAACAGGGTCATGACTTCTCAGCAGGTGATATTCTGGTAGAAAAGGGCACACGCCTTGGCCCCCGGCAAATTGGTTTGATCGCGGCGGGAAATATCGCCGCGCTGGAGGTCACGGTAAAGCCAAGGGTTACACTGCTGTCCACAGGCGACGAACTGGTCCCACCGGGCACGGCGGATACCGCCGACCAGATTGTAAATTCAAACGCGCCCATGCTGGCGGCGCTGCTGCAACAGGCCGGGGCGGATGTCACCCTTGCCGGTGTTGCCCGCGACGAGCCTGATGCGCTGAAGTCTGCACTGGCGCAAATCAAAGACACTGACCTTCTGATCACCATTGGTGGTGCCTCCGTCGGTGCGCGCGATCTGGTGCAGGTGGTCCTGAAGGATTTGGGGTTCCAGCTGGATTTCTGGAAGGTCAGGATGCGTCCCGGCAAGCCTGTTATATTCGGGCGTTTTGGGGAAACACCTGTGCTTGGGCTGCCCGGCAATCCTGTTTCCGCGATGGTGGGCACTTATTTATTTGTCCTGCCCATGATCCAAGCAATGCTCGGCAGCGATATCTCACTGCTGACCCAAACGGCCGCCAAATTGACCGATGACCTTGCAGAAAATGGTGATCGACAGGCCTATCTCAGGGCGCGCATCGAACTCTCCCGACAGGGGCAATGGACAGCCAGCATCGCCCATGATCAGGATAGCGCTGCGCTAAGGTCACTGTCCAAGGCAGATGGACTGATTGTCCGCTATCCCGATGCCCCTGCACTGCCAGCGGGTACCTGTGTTCCGGTGATCCTTTTTTCCTCGCCCGGCTTGGTCTAATTAACCCGCATGAATAGGGGTTTTATGGGCTTGCCCTTGACAGCGGCGGAACATTATTAGAACATAACCGCAACAAAGCCTGATTCGCGTTTCGTGCCGTGAGCATCTGCGCGCACATCAATGACGGGAAATATAGACCGCTCTGGTCTTTGCCTTCTGGGGGTCTTTGCAATTGGGTGGTTTTAGTATTGGACTTTTTTAAAATTAAGAGGAATTTTTTATGCTCACCAAAAAGCAGCACCAACTTCTGATGTTTATCAAAAGCCGATTGGACCAGGGCGGAATTTCACCATCTTATGAAGAAATGAAGGATGCTTTGGGGCTTCATTCCAAGTCCGGCATTCATCGTTTGGTTAAAGCCCTTGAAGAACGTGGCTTTATCCGCCGGCTGCCCAACCGCGCGCGGGCGCTGGAAATTGTCAAGCTGCCCGATACAACAGCCGCCCCGGTGCAGAAAGACCTGGGTCTTGATGACGAGGTGGGCAATGTGGTGTCTGGCGTATTTGGACCAAAATCTGGAATTCAGGCCCGTGCCGATATAGATGCGCCAGTAGAAATTCCCCTCCATGGTCGCATTGCCGCAGGTACCCCGATCGAGGCCTTGCAAAATACTGATACCTTTATTTCCCTGCCGCCCGACATGATCGGTCGCGGCACCCATTACGCGCTGGAGGTTTCTGGCGATAGCATGGTGGAGCTGGGTATTCTTGATGGCGATACCGCCATCATCAAACAGTGTAATACAGCCGATAATGGCGATGTGGTTGTTGCCCTGGTTGACGGCGAAGAAGCGACACTGAAAACGCTGCATAAGCGTGGTCATCAAATCGCTTTAAAACCTGCTAATCAAAGCCATTCGACACAGATTTTACCAGCTAGCCGGGTGCAGGTACAAGGGCGGCTTGTTGGGCTTCTGCGGCGTTATTAGCACCTGTTTCTGTCTCCAACGGACAATCACAATCTGGAATGCGTGACCAAGGTCTAGTCCCCCTTAGGTCACGGACGCTCAGAACGTCCATTTCACCACTCTCATCCAGCCATATCGCTGTGGCACCGGGTGCGCCGGGTGATTGACCATTAGCCTCTGCCCCCATAGGTAAAACCCTTGTGTTGCAATGGGCATCAAGGTCACGGATTGGAAAATCATCTGCCAGTATGATCAGGTCCGCGCGCAGGCAATCTTGATAGAAGGCCTGCATATTATTGGGAAAGGCAACCAAATTCCCGCCGCGTTTATAAATGCAGCCCAATTCGTCACACTTATAAATATTTTTCTCGTGGTTGCTCTTATCTTCATCAATGGGCAGTTCCGATGTCTTGGGACTGTCCTCCTGTGCAAAACGGTCCTGCCAGTTCATGCGCGCAAACCGTTCCCGAACCAGACTGGAAAAATAATAACGCCCATCGTCCCCCAAAACCGCATGCATGCGTCCATCGGGGCTAATAATGACATCTGGTCGGTCTTGGTTCAGATAGATCACAATGCCCACTACGATGAAAACCAATCCCGTTATGCGGCGGCGCATATCATCGCCAAGGGCAACAATAGCCAAACCCGCCATAAATAGTAAAAATGCGCCTAAACCCAAATCCGGAATATTGAAATGCGCGCCCGGCATATTGGATACCCGCTCGGCAATGCCCAACATGGCATCAATGCCGACCCCCATGGGATAAAGCGCCCAGCCAGCCAATCCAAAGGGCATCAAAATAAGCGCCAGCAGCCCAAATGGCATGATCAAAAACCCAGTTAGCGGGATGGCCAACAGATTTGCCGCCAGCCCGAAACTGGCAAATCGGTGAAAATGGTAAACCGCGATTGGCAGAATTGCGGTCTCTGCAATCACAGTTGATGCCATGACCCCCGCGGGATAGGCAAAAATGCGCCTGAAAATGCTACGCTTGATCGGGTGTGCCAAGCGATATTGGCGCCACTGCTCATAAACAGCAACCAGCCCAACAACCGCTGCAAATGACATTTGAAAGCCCACGCTCAAAAGTGCTGATGGCGACAGAATAAGGACCACAAAGGCTGCAAGCGCCACATTGCGCAGACTGATCGCCCTGCGGTCCAAAAGAATTGCCAGCAACATTAAACTGAGCATGATGAATGCCCGCTGCGTGGATATCCCTGCCCCGCTGAGCAAAAGGTAAAAAAGACCGCCTGCCCACGCCACCACGGCCGATATTTTCTTAATATTATACGTTAGCGCCAGCCACGGCCACGCCGCCAACACGGCACGGATTGCAAAAAACAATGACCCGGCGAAAAGCGCCATATGCAGACCCGATATCGCCAATAAATGCGCTAGACCAGAATCCCGCATTACGGCATTGGTATGTTCCGAAATACCTGACCTATCCCCCGTTAACAAGGCGCTGGCCACAGCCCCGGTTTGCCCACCCAGTTCCCGGCGGATGGTGCGCCCGACATCCCCGCGGAATGTTTGCAGCCAATATTGTCCGCCCCCCGGTTCGACGACTTCTAAGCCCGTCACCGCGAATCCCACCGCACCAAGCCCCTGGAACCACGCGTGCCGGGCAAAATCAAAACCGCCGGGATAGACAGGCCCGCCGGGCGGCATCAATACCACGCGCATCCGCACATAATCGCCCACATGGTGAATATCGCCCCCGGTTCGCAGGTTCACGCGGATCGTATCAGGCTTGATTCCCTGATACATTCCCGGATAATCCACATCAACAAGACTGAGCCGCTCATCCCCGCCATCTTGCCATTCAATTTCGATCAGTCGTCCCTTAACCCACATGGCTGGTTGCGGGCTGGAGATCATCTGGGTTGATTTAACATGGGTTTCTGTCGCCCCGGCCAAAACACCAATCAGCGCCAATATCAGCCCCCATAACACGGGCCGTGGCGGGCCCAGCTTGGCGACCAGCCATATTAAAAAACCAATCATCACGCCCAGCGCAACAAGGGCCAAAACCGACGGTTCGCTGGGCAGCGCATGGTATGCCCCAATGCCCGCAGCAAAACCAATGACCAGCGTTTGTAGGCTGGGCAATTGCCATATTTCCCGATTGGGTGTGATTTTTGCGCCTAAAGACATGAAATAACGCTATTTTCCCCCATTTCGACTATCCTCCGCAATTTACTATTCTAGATGCGTGTGATAGAAACTCTGCCTATATGGCGGCGGCAATAACCCTGCGCCGTTCGCACGAAGATTAACACATTTATCAACAGTATTCGGATTGTTATGACAAATTTGTCGAAAACGGTTGTTACGCGCTTTGCGCCATCACCGACTGGTTTCCTGCATATCGGGGGGGCGCGCACCGCCCTGTTCAATTGGCTGTTTACGCGCGCCCATGGCGGGAAATATCTGCTCCGGATTGAGGATACCGACCGCAAACGCTCCACCGTTGAGGCTATTGACGCCATCCTTGATGGTCTGAAATGGCTTGGTTTGGAGGGCGATGAGCCACCAGTGTTTCAATCCGAACAACAAGAACGCCATAGCGAAGTTGTCAAAGAATTGCTTGCTAAAGGGGCTGCCTATAAATGTTATTCCTCGCCCGAGGAATTGCAGATCATGCGCGACACCGCCCGCGCAGAGGGCCGCCCGATGCGATATGATGGCCGCTGGCGTGATCGCCCGGACAGTGATGCGCCTGCTGACATCGCCCCGGTCATTCGCCTGAAAGCGCCGAGAGAGGGTGAAACCACGTTGCATGATCTGGTCCAGGGCCGGGTGACCGTTCCCAATAGTGAATTGGATGATATGGTGCTGATGCGCTCTGACGGGACGCCGACCTATATGCTGAGCGTGGTCGTGGATGATTTTGATATGGGAATTACCCATGTAATCCGCGGCGATGATCATCTAACAAACGCGTTCAGGCAAAAACAGATTTATGACGCCATGGGCTGGGACGCCCCTGAATTTGGCCATATTCCCCTCATCCATGGTGCCGACGGGGCAAAACTGTCAAAACGCCACGGCGCACTGGGTGTCGAAGCCTACCGCGAAATGGGATATGTGCCAGAGGCCCTGCGCAATTATCTTTTACGTCTGGGCTGGGGCTATGAAGATCGCGAGTTGATCACCACCGCCGAAGCGGTGGAGCTGTTCGACATATCCGGCGTTGGCCGTGCAGCAGCGCGATTTGACTTTAAAAAACTAGAAAGCTTTAACGCGCACTATTTGCGCACCATGCCCGAAACTGAATTGGTAGACCATGTTCAGCCCTTCATTGAGGGTCGTCTGGAGCGCCCTATAGAGCCATTCGAGCAGCAAAAATTACGAAACGCCCTGCCAGGTCTCAAGGAACGTGCAAAAACCATCGTGGAACTTTCGGAAAACGCCCTATTTTACTTCCTTGAAAGACCACTGTATGTAAATGACAAAGCGCAGGATATATTGAAAGCTGATCATGTGCGCGACATGCTTGGGCGTGCTATGATCGCTTTGGAAGAGGTCAGCGATTGGGAGGCTGAGCACATTCAAGAGCGCGTCACAGCCTTTGCCGAAGCAGAAGAGCTGAAACTTGGCAAAGTCGCACAGCCGATCAGGGCGGCGCTGACAGGCAGCAATGTCTCGCCAAGTGTCTTCGATGTGATGGAGGTCCTTGGCAAGGGCGAGAGCCTTGGTCGGTTAAAGGACCAAGTCGACGGCGATTAGGCTGGATAAGAATTTGAAATAATGAGATAGAATTGGGACATCAGGAAAGGACGATACATGGCAGACGAAAAAGCTACCCTCACAGTTGGAGGTGAAACCTACGAGTTCCCCGTATTTGACGGCAGCGTAGGCCCAAAAGTCATTGATATTCGCTCGCTCTACGCCCAATCCGGCATGTTCACCTATGACCCCGGATATACGTCGACTGGCAGTTGCGAGTCTAAAATTACATATATTGACGGCGAAAAAGGTATTCTTTTGTATCGCGGTTATCCCATTGAACAATTGGCTCAAGAATCCAATTTCATGGAGGTGGCTTATTTGCTGCTGTACGGCGAATTACCCACCGCCGCTGAAGCCGACAAATTTAAACACGACATCACATATCACACTATGCTGCATGAACAGCTGAACCGCTTCTTTTCTGGTTTCCGCCGCGATGCACACCCCATGGCGATCATGGTGGGCGTGGTTGGGGCGCTGGCATCATTTTATCATGACAGCACGGATATATCTGACCCGCATCAGCGCATCATTGCCAGCTATCGGATGATTGCAAAAATGCCCACCATTGCGGCAATGGCGTATAAATATTCAACTGGTCAGCCCTTCGTTTACCCGCAAAACCACATGAGCTATGCGGCAAACTTCCTGAACATGATGTTCGCGGTACCCTGCGAAGAGTACAAAATCAGCCCGACCTTGGAAAAAGCGATGGACCTGATTTTCACACTGCATGCGGACCATGAACAAAACGCATCTACATCCACTGTGCGTCTTGCGGGCTCGAGTGCGGCCAACCCATTTGCCTGTATCGCGGCTGGTATTGCCAGCCTTTGGGGCCCAGCACATGGCGGCGCGAACGAGGCCTGCCTGCAAATGCTCGCAGAAATTGGCACCGTCGACCGCATTCCAGAATATATCCGCCGCGCCAAGGACAAGTCAGACCCGTTCCGGTTGATGGGTTTTGGCCACCGCGTCTATAAAAATTTCGACCCCCGCGCACGGGTTATGAAAGAAACGGCAGATAAGGTGCTGGCTGAATTGAAACTGACAGACCCCTTGTTTGATGTTGCCAAGGAATTGGAAAAAATTGCCCTGCAGGATGAGTATTTCATTGAGAAAAAACTTTATCCCAATGTGGATTTCTATTCCGGCGTCATTCTAAAGGCCATGGGATTCCCGACCGAAATGTTCACCGTACTGTTCGCTTTGGCGCGGACTGTCGGTTGGGTGTCGCAATGGAACGAAATGATTGCCGACCCGGTGCAGCGCATCGGTCGCCCACGTCAGCTCTATACCGGTGCAACGCAGCGTGATTTTGTCGACATCAGCAAGCGTTAATCTGCTGCGATCCATATAAAAGAAAAGCGCGGGGTGTTTCCCCCGCGCTTTTTTTATTCTGTATCACCAACCAAACTAACTAAGCGTCAGCGATCATCGCCGTTATATTTGCCTCCGCGGCGAGTTCATCACCCACCATGGCTTCACCGCGCAATCTCCATACGCGCCCGCGACCACGTTCGACGCTTAGATGCATATGTAAGACATCGCCAGGCACAACAGGCTTACGGAATTTAGCCTCCTGAATGCCCATGAAATAGACCAGCTTACCCTCGGCTTCTTCGCCTAGAGTTTCAACAGCTAGGACAGCCGCCGTCTGGGCCATCGCCTCAACTATCAAGACCCCCGGCATCACCGGTTTTGCAGGAAAATGTCCCTGAAAAAAGCCTTCATTGATGGTCACACATTTCACGCCGGTGGCGCGTTCCCCAGACACAAGGTTTTCCACCCGGTCCACCAGCAACATGGGATAGCGATGCGGGATCATTTCCATGATCCGCATCACGTCCACAGTGTCCACTGTATTATTCGGCGTATCGCTCACCCTGCGTAAATCCCGCAGTTACTGCGCTTGTGCAGCAGAAGGCAATGTGATTTGGAAAGATGACATTGCCGCATCAAGGCGCTCAATCACCTGCGTTGTCGCGTCCAAACCGCCAACTGAATGGTAAACGGTCATTTTGTCCAGAACCACCGTCGCACCGCGTTCTTCCATAATAGCAAGAATGATCGGGCGAAGGACGCGCTGGATTTCCAAGCTTGCCTGTTGTGCGGCGCGTTGATGCTGGGCATTCAATTGTTCCAGTTCGGTACGGGCTGCCAATTGACGCTGTGAAAATTCGCGAACGCGGGCTTCAAAGGCATCCGGTGCCAGAAGCGATTGCTGGCGTTCCAACTCGGAACGCTCGGCGGCCAGACTTTGATCAAGTTCGCTCGCGCGGCCTTCGATTTTAACGCGATTGGATTCGAGCTGAGCTGCAACATCGCGGCCGACCAACGCTTCGGTGGTAACGCGGTTAAAGTCCACCAGAATGATCTTAGCTTCACCCACGGATTGAGCATGCGCCACTGACGCGGTTGCCAACGGAGCAAATACCGCAAGCAAACCAGCAAGCAAAACTGCACGGGTCATAGATTTTGTAAAAAATTGTGTCATTTAAAATACCGTTCCAACGTTAAATTGAAGTGTTTGTGTTTTATCCCAAGGCTGTTTTCTGATGGCTTTGGCCAAATCGATCCTAAACGGACCAAATGGCGATTCCCACATCATCCCGATCCCCACCGCCACACGCGGCGCCCCATTGGAGAAAACCGTGCTGTTATCTATCGGATTGCCCGCGCTGTCAAACTCTAAGAGGTCAAGCTTGGCGAGTGAGCCGATATCAACGAAGGCATCGACCCGCACGCCCATCTCGCGGACGGACCTGCCAAGAGGCAATTGCACGGACGCGTTGGCGACATAATAAAGGTTCCCGCCAAGGAAATCGCCCGTTGTTGTATCACGTGGACCAATACCCGCGGTGTTAAAGCCGCGCATTTTGGGGCCACCAAGGAAGAAGCGATCATTAATCCGGACGCGGCTACCTAGGCCATTGATATAGCCATACTCCGCACCGAAATTCAGGATCCATCCATTGAACACGTTGATGTAGCGATCAAATGTCATGCTGGTGCGCAAATAATTCACCGTACCGCCGACACCTGCAAGGTCTTGACCAAAGATAATTCGCATACCCCGTGTTGGATACATGAAGTGATCGACCGAATCGTAAATCAAAGTATAGCCCACCGACGATGTGGTGTGTTTACCTTGGCTATCACGTACAAATGGCGAAGAGGTGAAGAAACTGGTGTTCACTTCATCACGGCGCAGGGTATAGCGCGTGCCAAGACGGACATATTCAGACAGCGGCAACACCGTATTCAGTGACAAACCCGTCGATGTGGTCGAGAAGGAGCTTTCCGTATAACTATCCAATTCGGTACGGAACAGGTCAAAACCAGCACTCATATTGCGGCCAAGGAAGCGCGGCTCGGTAAAGCCCAAATTGATCTGTTTACGACGCCCAGACATGGAGACGCCCAAGCGCAAATCTTGACCACGCCCCAGAAGGTTGCGCTCGCGCACACTCATATCAAGGATAAAATTCTCAAGACTGGAGAAACCAATACCAAAGGACAACTCGCCCGTTGCCTGTTCTTCAACCGTCACATCCAGCACAACAGAGCCGGGTTCTGAACCGCGCTGTGGCTCGATCGTTACGGCGCGGAAAAAGCCGAGGCTGTTCAAGCGAGCTTCTGAACGGTCTACGCGTAGGGTGTTAAAGGCATCGCCCTCGGTCAGGCGAAATTCGCGGCGGATCACCCTGTCCAGAGTTCGCACATTGCCGTGAATTTCGACACGCTCAACATAGGCACGCGGTGTTTCCATCACATGGAAGGTGATGTCCAGCGTCCGGTCCTCGCGGTTTCTGCTAATTTGCGGGCGGACATCCAAAAACGCAAAACCAAGAATACCCGCTGCGGACCCCATGTTTTCTTGGGTGCTGTCGATTTTATCGGCGTCATACAGCTCGCCAGTCTTCATGGTGACGAAATTAGAAAGCAATTCCTTTGACAGATCACGAATTTCACTTTCGACTTTAATCTCGCCAAAGTGATAGGTCTCGCCCTCGTCCACCACATAGGTGATGAAGAAGTCATTCTGATCCGGCGTCAGTTCCGCCACGGCGGAAACGACACGGAAATCTGCATAGCCATTGCGCAAATAAAATTGGCGCAGCAATTCGCGGTCATAATCCAGACGATCAGGATCATAAGTATCTTCAGAGGTGAAAATATTCCACCACCGCGCTTGCTTTGTGGCCAGTTCGCTGCGCAATTTACGATCGCCAAATTCATCATTGCCGATAAAGTTAATCTTACTCACCCGGCTTTTTGGTCCTTCAGAAATCTCGAATACAAGGTCCACGCGGTTCTGGTCGCGCTCGATGATCATCGGCTCCACCACAGCCGCAAAACGGCCCTTGCGACGGTATAGATCAAGAATGCGCTGTACATCAGCGCGAACGCGCGCGCGGGTGTAAACCATACGCGGCCGCAATTCGACCTCTTCCATCAAGTCTTCACGATCAAGCCGCGAATTCCCCTCAAACACGATACGATTTATGATTGGGTTCTCGACAATGCGGACTACCAGTGACGAACCGTCACGTTCCATGATCACATCAGCAAACAGGCCCGTCGCAAACAGTGTCTTCAGGCTCTCATCAATGCGGGCGGGGTCAAACAGGTCACCAGGGCGCAGCGAAAGATATGACGCAATGGTCGAGGCCTCAATACGCTCATTACCAATGACCGCAAAACGCTCGATCCGGTCGGTTGTGCTCAAATTCGTTTGAATGGGTGTTTGCTCAGGTGTTTGCTCAGGTGTAAATTCAGTTTGAGCTGCCGTTGTTTGCGCCCCCAGCAAAACAAGCCCCGCCAACAGCAAAGCAGGCAAAATCAGCGCTGTAACTGGAGCCAAAACGGTAAATAGGTTCTTTTGAATCTTCACGCCAATCCCTTTATCATGCACCCAAATACGAAACCACGGGCGGCACTCATTACTGGTTTAGGAAACGTCCAAGCCGTTCCCAAATATCAAAATTACTCAAATCATTCCACGTCAGAAAAACCATCAAACCCAACACCAACGCCATGCCCGCGAGATAGGAAAACTCCTGTACCTTCTCGCTGACCGGGCTGCCTTTAATGGCCTCCATGGCATAAAACAGCAGGTGCCCGCCATCCAACATAGGAATGGGGAAAAGGTTCACCAGCCCTAAGTTGATGGAAATAAGCGCCATGAAGGAAATGAAGGATACAAGACCCAATGCCGCCTGCTGACCCGAAAACTGTGCAATGCGAATGGGACCACCCATCTCATCAACCGAGCGCACGCCCGAAATCACCTGCCCCGTTGTCACCAACATCATCTTGGTCAATTCGCCCGTGCGTTCCACAGCGCGCGCGATTGATGCCACAACCCCCAAATCATCCATTTCCACAGGGCCCGATGAAACGCCGATACGGTAGACGTCATAGGAATTACCAAATCGGTCCGTCATGATCATTTTGCGGGGCACAAGGTCCAGATGCTGGATACGACCGTCGCGTTCAACGCTCAGCGCGATACTGCCGCTGGTATAAAGGCGTACGGCGCTCTGTAGATCGTCAAAGCGGCTGACCTCCTGACCGTTAATTTCAACAATACGGTCACCGGGCAAGATTCCGGCCTGTTCCGCCGCAGAGCCTTCAGCAACGGCAGAGATCACGCTCGGCGAATAAGGCTCGCCTAGGCTCATGTAAAGACCGGAAAACACCAGAATGGCAAAAATAAAATTCACCAGCGGCCCCGCAGCGGCAATGGCCGCGCGTTGGTGCACAGGTTTACACTGGAATGTATAGGCGCGTTCTTCGTCGCTCATCGCGGCGATGGCTTCATTGTCTGCATTGCTGCTTTCGCCAGCATCACCGTGGAATTTCACGTAGCCACCCAATGGGATCATGCTGAGTTTCCAACGCGTGCCTTTGCTATCCGTCCAACCGAACAGCTCGCGCCCAAAACCGATGGAAAACACGTCAACCTTCACACCAAAATAGCGCGCAACGGCAAAATGGCCCCACTCATGAACAGCCACCAGCACCGTCAGCAAAAGCAGGAACATGATAATCGTATAAATAATGCCAGGCGAGGCCAGTTCCATTTAATACCCTTTACGTTTCAAAACCACGACCCGCATCAGTGCAAACTCTCTATCACTGTTGCAGTTACCGTTCGGGCTTTTTGGTCGATTGCATCCACATCGTCAAGTGATTGTGGCGCTGGATCAGTGTTTTTCTCAAGAACGGTGCCAACAAGGGCCGAAATCGCTCCAAATTCTATCTTTTCCGACAAAAATGCCGCCACTGCCATCTCATTTGCCGCATTCAAGACGATCGGTGCAGAGCCGCCTTCTTTTAATGCATCGCGGCACAATTGTATCGCCGGAAAGCGCGCATTATCCGGGGCGGAAAAGTCCAACCGCCCCAGCGCGGCGAGGTCAAGTCGCTCTACCGGCGCGTCCATGCGTTCTGGCCATGCCAGACAATAAGCAATCGGCGTGCGCATATCCGGGCTACCCATTTGCGCCAGCACCGAGCCATCGTCATATTCAACCAAGCCATGCACCGTTGATTGTGGATGCACAAGAACCTCGAATTGATCCTGTTCCAGCGGGAACAAATGGTAAGCCTCGATCAATTCCAGCCCCTTATTCATCATGGTCGCAGAATCGACCGAAATCTTCGCGCCCATATCCCAATTGGGATGCGCGACAGCCTGTGCCGGCGTGGCGTGTTGCATTTCCTCGCGCGTCATAGTGCGGAATGGCCCCCCCGATGCTGTGAGGATGATCCGGCGCACATGATGCGCACGATCCCCGTCGAAGACCTGAAAGATCGCGTTATGTTCGGAATCAACCGGCAACAATGTCGCACCACAGCGCTCGACCTCTTTCATCATTATCTGTCCGGCGCAGACCAGACATTCCTTATTTGCGAGGCCAAGTGTTGCCCCCCGCTCCACCGCCGCCATTGTTGGGCGCATCCCCGCAGCCCCGACAATTCCGGCCATGACAAAATCTGATTTCATCGCCGCAGCATCAATAATGGCCTCAGCCCCTGCCGCGACCTCAATTCCCGTACCGCTTAGGCCATCGCGAAGCTCAGCGAGCAAAGACTCGTCGCCAATTACGGCGATTTGAGGGCGAAATTGACGTGCCTGTTCGATCAATTTCCCAACATTTGTGTTGGCGCTGATGGCAACCAAGTCAAACGCGCCCAGATGGTCCCGCACAAGATCAAGTGTCGAACACCCTATCGAGCCAGTCGACCCCAATATCGTAAGGCTTTTCGACATATCAGAACACCAAGAATTGGAAATGGACCGCCGCATAAACCAAAGGCCCGGCGAACATCAGACCATCCGCACGGTCAAGCAATCCACCATGACCGGGGATCAATCCAGAGGCGTCTTTGACATGAAAGCGCCGTTTTACTGCGCTTTCAAACAGGTCGCCAATTTGCGCCACCAGCGCGACAATCCCCGCCGCATACCACGGCGGGTTAATGCCGGCACCAAGAGCCGGATAAAGCGATAACACCCAAAGCATCACCCAACTGGCCGCAACCGCAAGGGCCACACCACCGATCAGGCCAGCCCATGTCTTGCCCGGGCTGATGGAGGGCGCCAATTTGGGCCCACCGATCGCCTTGCCAGCGAAAAACCCCCCGACATCCATGGCCCAGACCATCAAAAACGTCCAACCAACCCACCACAGACCATCTGGACTCTGACGCAGCCAAGAAAAGGCAATAAGAGGAATCCCGATATACAAAAAACCAAGGACCCGCCAGCGCCAGCGCGCCAAGACACTAAGGGACTGCCCCTTACAGGTGATTTGGTTCCATTCCACCAGCATCAACAAACACGCCACTGCCAAAAGCGCCTTGAAAGCAAAACCACCATACCAGAGCGGCAAGAGAACCACTGGTAGTAAGGCAAGCGCCGAGATCAAGCGCAGTAAGAGTTTTCGATTGAATATGTCCGATGCCATAAGGTGAGTGACGCCTTTCAGGGCTTAACGACGCCCGCCAAATCGGCGGTCGCGTGCAGAATAAATATCAATAGCCCGCGCAAGACTGTTGGCATCAAATACTGGCCAGTGTTCATCCAAGAAAACAAGTTCCGCATAGGCGGATTGCCACAATAAGAAGTTTGACAGGCGGTGTTCCCCACTTGTGCGAATTATAAGGTCCGGATCGGGGATGTCGTTGGTATATAAAGCCCCTGAAATCATTTCAGCGTCAATGTCCTGCACCTCCAGCGTGCCGTCTTTAACCCGCTGGGCAAGCTGCCTTGTGGCATCAACAATCTCGGTGCGCGACCCATAGCTCAGTGCGATTTGAACGAAAATACGCCTATTAGATTTGGTGCGCTCTTCTGCTTCGAGCATGAGTTGACGAATGTCTTCTGCCAAGTCTTCTCGGCGACCGATGAACCTGAGGCAAACCCCTTCACGGTCCAGTTCTTCAATCTCTGAACGGATATAACTGCGCAACAAATCCATCAAGGTGGAGACCTCATCCGCAGGTCGCGCCCAATTTTCCGAGGAAAACGCATAAAGGGTGAGATATTCAATCCCCTCTTTCGCCGCCGCCCGAATGGCCATGCGCACCGCATCCATGCCCTGCTTATGCCCGGCAACCCGCGGCAATCCACGCGATTCAGCCCAGCGGCCATTTCCATCCATAATAAGCGCAACATGTCGCGGCACAGCGCGGGTTGCGGAACCCGGCTGGTCATTGTTGACAGCGTGTTTTTTAAACAGAAAGACCATTAGACCTGCATGATCTCCTTCTCTTTTTGCTCCAGCGCTTCGTCAACCGCCTTGATGGCCTTATCCGTCAACTTCTGCACTTCATCTGACCACATGCGGGATTCGTCTTCGCTCATCCCCGCCTTTTCAGCGGCTTTCAACTCATCCATGCCCGCTTTACGCACATTGCGCACCGCAATGCGCCCCTGCTCGGCATATTTGTGGGCAACCTTCACCAGTTCGACACGGCGTTCTTCTGTCAATTCAGGAATAGAGATTCGCACCAACTGGCCATCCAACATGGGATTAAGGCCCAGCCCAGAATTACGAATTGCTTTTTCAACGGCGCTCACATTGGCCTTATCCCAAACCTGGACCGACAACATGCGTGGCTCGGGCACGGTCACTGTGCCAACTTGATTGATCGGCATGTTGGACCCGTAAACATCAACCTGCACAGGCTCTAACAGTGCGGCTGAAGCACGCCCTGTACGCAATCCCCCAAATTCGCTCTTCAGGTTGTCAATCGCGCCGTCCATACGTCGGCTTAGGTCGTCTAAATCAGGTTCGCTCATATTTTAACTCCTCTGTCTGCAAATATCCGCAGCGCCAATAACGGCAGTTGGTTTTGCTACTTAGCTGCGCCAATAACGGTGCAGGTGCCCCCACCTTGAACAACTTTTGCAAATGCACCCTTTGCATGAATCGAGAATACCACGATAGGTATGGCATTTTCGCGGCAAACTGCAATCGCCGACGCATCCATCACTTTCAGGTCTTTTTGTAACACATCCAGATGGCTTAAATGTTCATATCTGGTTGCATCGGTATCCTTTTTCGGATCAGCCGAATAAACGCCGTCAACCTGCGTGCCCTTCAACAGAACATCGCAATTCATTTCCGCCGCACGCAGCGCCGCCGCCGTATCCGTCGTGAAAAATGGATTGCCGGTCCCTGCGCCAAAAATCACCACCCGCCCCTTTTCCATATGACGAATAGCGCGCCGCCGAATATAGGCTTCGCAGACGGTCGCCATCGGAATTGCCGATTGAACCCGCGTGTCCACACCCATGTTTTCAAGCGTATTTTGCAGGGCTAACGCATTCATAACTGTGGCCAACATGCCCATATAATCGGCCGACGCCCGGTCAAGGCCAGATGCGGCCCCCGCCAGTCCGCGAAAAATATTCCCCGCACCGACAACAACGCTAACTTGGACGCCGAGATCGCGAACAGCTTTTATTTCTTCGGCAATTCGTGTGATGGTGTCTTTGTTAATACCATAGCTGTCATCACCCATCAGGGCTTCGCCAGACAGCTTCAACAAGACGCGCTTATATTCAATTGGCGATTGCGTCATAGATGAATATATCCCCTCAGATGGCACCAAATATAGAAGGCTATAATGGCGCCCTTGTTGTGCGGCCCTATTGTGTCTTTCCAGCCGTCTTATTCGGTTATTCTGCGCACCAACACGCGCAAAAATGTGCCCGCAGCTTATCCCCTTACCCCCCTAAAGAAAAGCCCGTTTTCTGAGGCGCGCCTAGGGACGTTCGGATCGATGGAGCCACGACAAGATTACGCCAGAAAAAAGACCGGGCCACATCTGAATGAGCCCGGTCTAAATCACTAATTCGCCGCATTTAAGCGCTTAGAGCCAAGCATCAACCGCCAACAGCAGCCGCTACTTCCTCAGCAAAGTTTTCTTCTTTTTTCTCGATGCCATCACCCAATTGATAGCGCAGGAAACCGGTCAGCTTAATTTCACTGCCAGCATCCTTGCCCGCAGCGGCAACCAAGTCACCAATTTTGGTTTCACCATCAATGACTGACACCTGCTTCAGCAAACACACATCTTCGTAATATTTGCGCATGCGGCCTTCGATCATTTTCATGATGATCTCTTCAGGCTTGCCAGATTCGCGCGCCGCTTCAATCTGAACCTGCTTTTCACGCTCAACCATTGCCGGGTCCAAGTCTTCCACATCCAAAGACGCCGGATTGGTTGCCGCAATATGCATTGCAATCTGTTTACCAAGGCCCTCTAACGCGCTGGAATCAGCGTCCGATTCAAGCGCAACAAGAACAGCAATTTTGCCCAGGTTTGGCGCAACTGCGCTATGCACATAGCTTGACACAACACCGCTATCCACGCTGAGCGCCGCCATGCGACGAACCGACATATTTTCGCCGATGGTGGCGATATTTTCGGTCAATTGCTCGCTAACGCTGCGATCGCCGCCGGGGTACCCAGCCTTCATCACTGCGTCCATATCGCCTTCATTGGCCAATGCCAATTCACTGACCGCAACAACAAAGGTCTGAAATGTATCGTTACGCGCCACGAAGTCAGTTTCGGAATTTACCTCAACCAAGGCCCCGATTTTATCACCGACAGCCACACCAACAAGACCCTCTGCAGCAATACGGCCGGATTTTTTAGCCGCAGCTGCCAAACCCTTTGTGCGTAGCCAATCAACAGCTTCTTCAAGGTTGCCATCACACTCGGAAAGAGCCTTTTTGCAATCCATCATTCCAGCGCCGGATTTATCCCTAAGCTCTTTCACCAGAGCAGCGGTAATCTGTGCCATTTTTTAATCCTTTGTCTTAAGTCTTATCAATTAAGTATTTAATATAAATACTTATTGCTTACTTTTCATCTTTCTTAGCGGCCGCCTTCTTAGCGGGTGCTTTCTTCGCAGTGGGCTTTTTTGCCGCTGCTTTTTTATCAGCCGCTTTTTTCGGGGCAGCCTTTTTAGCATCTGTTGCTTTGGCTGGTGCCTTTTTGGCAGCAGGTTTTTTCGCCTTTTCTTCAGATTCATCGGCTTTTTTCGCGGCGGCGGTCTTCGCGGCTGCTTTTTTTGCCTTAGTCTCTTCAGCCTTGGCGTCTTCCGCTGCTTTCTCAGCTTCTTCTGCGCTTGGTTCAGCAACAGGCTCTTCAGCTTTCACCTCTTCAGGTGCCGCGGCTTCAACTTCAACCACTGCTTCGACAACTGGCTGGGCCAATGCGCCAACGTCAGCGCCGGATTTACCAAGCTCTTCCTGAATACCATCAAGAACGGTTTGCGCGATCAGGTCGCAATACAGGTTAATTGCACGGCTGGCGTCATCATTACCGGGAACCGGGAATGCGATGCCATCAGGGTTACAGTTGGTATCAAGAATAGCAACCACGGGGATATCAAGCTTTTGCGCTTCGGCAATGGCGATTTCCTCGCGGTTGGTATCAATCACAACAATCACATCGGGAACACCGCCCATATCGCGGATACCACCCAATGACAATTCCAGCTTATTCCGCTGACGCGTCAATTGCAGCTGCTCTTTCTTGGTCAGGCCGGAAAGACCAACAGTCAATTTTTCATCCAGCTCTTTCAATTTTTTTATGGAATTGGAAATTGTTTGCCAGTTGGTCAGCATGCCGCCGAGCCAACGATGGTTCACATAATATTGACCACAACGTTTCGCAGCTTCGGCAACGGGGCCTGCGGCTTGGCGTTTGGTGCCAACAAACAGAACACGGCCGCCGGACGCAACGGTCGAACGGATCTGCGTCAATGCGCGGAACAGATGCGGTACTGTCTGTGAAAGATCGATGATATGTACGTTGTTACGAGCACCAAAGATATAAGGTGCCATTTTGGGGTTCCAACGGTGGGTCTGGTGACCAAAGTGAACGCCTGCTTCAAGCAATTGGCGCATGGAGAAATCTGGCAAAGCCATGTCTATTGTCCTTTCCGGTTAATCCACCGCGGGGGGGTTATCTAACATCATGCTAGACACCGGAGGGCCACTGGAATTTGCCAGCGGACTTAACCCCCGCGTGAGAGTTGCGCTCCGTATAAGGGGGATTGTATGGGGTTTCAAGTGTTTTTTGACTGAAACTGAGCTTTTTTAGAACGCCGCCTTATTCGTCCAAGTCAGCTTTCTGCCCCATCAGCTCAAATACATGATTTCTATGCACTTCATTGACGGGATATCCGGCTTCGGGCGGAATGGTGAACCACAGCTCGCCATTGCGCATTTCTTGGGCGGGCATCACCGGAACAAGTTTGCGTTTGCGGGCGGCATTAAACATGTGTTCGATATTATTTGCCGCATCCAACAGCATCAGATTAAGGCGTGTGGGAAACATCAGCGGAAAGCGCCCCTCCTTTTCGCCCTCTAGGACCGCGCGTGGCGTGATCCAGCGCGCTTCGGTGGTTTCCGTGCCATCATGACAGATGTCTTGGGTTTGGCTGTTCTGCGGCGCACGGCACAGATAAAACAGCGTATCAAAGCGCTTTGGACTTTCAGGTGGTGTGATCCAATGCGCAAATGGCACTAGGTTAGCGGCTTCGGCCTCGGGCAGACACAGGGCTGTTTCTTCCTGCAACTCTCTGATCGCGGCGATACGGTGTCCGGCATCATCCATATCAGGTGCCACACGACGTCCACGGGCCACATCAGCGGTATCCACCCGACCGCCGGGAAACACATAGGCCCCCGGGGCAAATTTCAGCGCCTCAGAGCGCCTAATCATCAGCACTTCGGCGCCTGCACGACTGTCTTTGGCGGCGTCGCGCACCACAATGATGGTGGCGGACGGGTGGGCGATGACCGCATCGCTATCATGGCCTAACCCGTTCATGCAGAGAAACTTTCCACCTTATAGACACTGGGCAAGTCCGATAGGTCGTCCTTTAATTCCGGCGTGATGCGGTAATTCCCGGGAATTTCCACTTGGGCCTCTAGCCGTCCGTCACACGCGCTTAACATCAATTGGATACGACTGCGCCCCTGCCCAGCTTCGCTAAGCAGCTCTTTCAAAGGTTCTAGCGCATCCTCACTTCGGACCGATAGCGAAACATGCCCACCCTTACGTGCCGCCAAACTATCCAGCGATTCGATAGCGTTCAAACTGAGGCGCATTTCATCATCGCGCAATTCGCCGTTCACGGTCACGACGACCGGGCCACCCGCTTCAACCAACGCATCAACCGTATCAATCATTTCAGAAAAGCACATCATCTCGAACCCGCCCATGGTGTCGGACAGGGACAAGAACGCGTAAGGCTTACCGGACTTTTGACTGCGACGCTTTTGAAAGCTATCGACAACACCGGCCAGTCGAAGGGTGCCGCCGCGAAATTCACCGGGTGACAACAAAACGGCTGAGGACGCGATTTTCTGCGAGTCTAAAAAGTCCGCATAGGCCTCTAGCGGATGCGCCGAAATATAAAAACCCACAGCGGCTTTTTCATGCGATAGAACCGCTGATTGTTTCCACGGCTTCACGGTTTCCAATACCGGGCGACCAGCGTCTTCAGGACTATCACCAAATAAGCTAACTTGACTGCTGGCTTTTTCTTGCGCGGTGGTTTGTGCATGGCGCAACAAAATCTCGACATTTGCCAAGGCTTCTGCCCGATTATCATGCAAGCTATCCAATGCCCCAGACTGCACCAGATTTTCAAGGCTGCGCTTATTCACCAGCCGCGGGTCCATCCTCTCGACAAAGTCGAACAGGTCTTTGTAGGGCCCGTTTTCACGACGTTCTTCGACGACGCCGCGCATGGCCTTCTCGCCGACATTCTTTATGGCTGCCAAGGCATAGCGCACCGCCCTATCTGTCCCATCTGGGCCCTCATCATCAATGTCTTCAACGCGGAAATAAACACCAGATGCATTCACATCAGGCCCCAACAAGGGAATATCCATTTGCTGTAGGTCTTTTTTAAACGCTGCCAGCTTATCTGTATTTTGCAAATCGAGGCTCATGATAGCGGCCATAAATTCAGCAGGATAATTAGCCTTCATATATGCGGTCTGATAAGCCACCAGCGCATAAGCTGCTGCGTGCGACTTGTTAAAGCCATAGTTGGCAAAGCGGTCAACGAGATCGAAAATTTCCTCGGCCTTTTTCGCATCCACGCCATTGGCAACGGCACCATCGACAAAAATGCCGCGCTGCTTGTTCATTTCTTCTTGAATTTTCTTGCCCATCGCCCGGCGCAGCAAGTCGGCCTGCCCCAGCGTATAACCGGACAGGACCTGAGCGATCTGCATGACCTGTTCCTGATAGACAATAATGCCGTAGGTCTCTTCCAGCAAAGGCCTGATCAGCTCGTGGGGGTAGACTACCTCTTCTTCGCCGTGTTTACGTTTGACGAATGTGGGGATATTTTCCATCGGGCCGGGACGATAAAGCGCGACCAAGGCGATGATATCTTCGAACACGTCGGGCTTCATCGACTTCAGCGTTGCCCGCATACCCGAACTCTCCAACTGGAACACGCCGGAACTGTCGCCCAAGGACAGCATCTCGTATGTTTTTTTATCGTCCAACGGCAAACGATCAATATCGATCCGAATCCCGCGCGATTCCTGTACATTTTCCACTGCGCGCGCCAAGACGGTGAGGGTTTTCAGGCCCAAGAAGTCGAATTTTACCAGCCCGGCGCTCTCGACCCATTTCATGTTAAACTGGCTCACCGGCATATCGGATTTAGGGTCACGATAAAGTGGGATCAACTCGTCAAGACGCCGATCACCAATCACCACCCCTGCCGCATGGGTCGACGCGTGACGGTATAGGCCCTCTAGTGCAATCGCGCGTTTGATAACTTCTGCGGTCAATTCATCGCTATCGCGGGCGGCACGGAAGTTTGCCTCTGCGGCCAAGGCTTCTTTAAGGCTAAGCGCAGAACCCGGCGCATTTGGCACCATTTTTGACAGGCGATCGACCTGCGAATAATTCATCTGCATCACCCGCCCCACATCGCGCAAAGCTGCGCGGGCTTGCAGCGTACCAAATGTGATGATCTGTGCGACGCGGTCTTCGCCGTATTTTTCTTGCACATATTTGATCACTTGATCGCGCTTATCCTGACAGAAATCGATATCAAAGTCAGGCATCGACACCCGTTCCGGGTTCAAGAAACGCTCGAACAGAAGGCCAAAGCGGATGGGGTCCAAATCCGTGATTTTCAGCGCCCAAGCGACCGCTGAGCCCGCGCCGGAACCACGCCCCGGCCCAACCGGAATACCATGCTCCTTAGCCCAGATAATAAAGTCGGCAACGATCAGGAAATAGCCAGGGAATCCCATATCCTCGATCACCTTCAGCTCAAAATTCAGGCGATCATGGTATGTTTTGTGTTTGTCAGCGCGCGCGGCGGCGTCATCGTCTTCGGTATAGACATGTTCTTGAAGACGCTCATCCAAGCCAGCCCGTGCTTGCTCCGCCAGCATATCGGCCTCGGACAGGTCCTTGCCCTCGGTAAAATTTGGCAATAATGGCGCGATCATTTCCGCCTTCCAAGCGCAACGCTTGGCGATATTGACGGTGTTTTCAATGGCCTCTGGCAGGTCCGAGAATAACACCTTCATCTGCGCAGGGTCTTTGAAATAATGCTGCTCTGTCAGGCGCTCTCGATCGTCCTGCGCCACCACATTGCCCGCCGCGATACACAAAAGTGCGTCATGAGCCTCATACATATCAGGCTTCATAAAATGCGCGTCATTTGTGGCCACGATAGGAATGTTCAATTTATAGGCCATATCCAAAAAGGCCGCTTCGGTCTCTTTTTCAGCCTCCATACCGTGGCGCATGATCTCCATGTAAAAGCGGCCGGAGAATATCTCGTTGAGGCTATGACACAATAATTCCGCGTCATCCGCCCGTCGATCCCGTAACAAACTACCAATCGGCCCCATCGGACCGCCAGAGAGGGCAATCAAGCCCTCGTTGTGGGCCTTGATTTGTTGCATACTGACATGGGGCAAGTCCTCGGCAGCGCTCTCCAAATGGGCCTGCGAGACCAGCTTCAAGAGGTTTCGGTAGCCCGCCTCGTTCTGTGCATAAAGCCGCAAAAAGTCCGGGTCTGGAAGTCGGCCATTACGGTCTTCACGGGCCATCGGGTTGGCCACGCCAAGGGTAACGCCGATGATGGGTTGAACGCCCACTTCGGACATTTTGACCGAGAATTCTAGCGCGCCGAACAGGTTGTTAGTGTCGGTAATCGCGACCGCAGGAATTTGATTATTTTTAAGGAATTTCGCCAAATCCTTGATATGGATGGCACCTTGGGACAGCGAATAAGCCGTTCGCACCGCAAGATGGATAAAATCATCCTGAACCAAGGGAATTGTCCTCTAAAACCAATTGAAATCTACACAGAGATAAGCACGAACGCGCCGCTTTGTTAACCCTTTATGCTCCAGCGATTTCCAAAAGCCCGTCATGTAGGTGAAGACAGCGGTCCATGCGGTTTGCCAAATCCATATTATGGGTCGCGATAATAGCGCCGACGCCGCGGTTATGGATTGTATTAAGCAAAACATCCATGACCCGCGCCGCCGTTGATTCGTCCAGATTGCCCGTTGGCTCGTCTGCCATCAAAACGGCAGGGTTATTTGCAAGTGCGCGCGCGATCGCCACCCGCTGCTGTTCACCGCCAGATAAGCGTGATGGAATATGCTCAAGGCGCTCTTCCAACCCCATAGACACAAGCAATTCCTCGGCCCGCTCAACCGCCGCCTGTTTGCTGCGCCCCGCAATACGCAAGGGCAGCATCACATTTTCCAACGCATCAAACTCAGGCAACAGATGATGGAACTGATAGACAAAGCCCAAACTGTCTCGGCGCACCGCTGTGCGCATATCATCGCCCTCACCTGCGCAGGACTGACCATCAATAATCACCTGCCCGGCATCTGGATGTTCCAACAGACCAGCAATCTGCAAAAGTGTTGATTTCCCGGCACCGGATTGACCAACAAGGCCGACAATTTCACCGCGTGCAACAGACATGCTGACCCCGCGCAACACTTCAATCGCCTTGCCACCTTGATGAAAAGTCCGTTTGATATCCTTAAGTTCCAAGACCACGCTCATTATTCGAACCTCAACACGTCAACGGGGTCCAGCTTGGCCGCACGCCTAGAGGGAGGCAGCGTCGCCAATAGCGACAGCCCCAGCGCCATCAGCACCGTCGTAAGAACCTCGGACAGTTTCATTTCCGCAGGCATTTCGGTGAGGAAGCGAATTTCCGGGTTCCACAAGTCGGTCCCCGTCAGGAATTGCAGGCCCTGCTGGATATTGTCGATATTCAGGGTCAACACAACGCCGAGCAAAACCCCAAGCAAGGTCCCCACAACACCAACGCTGGCACCAGCAATGATGAATATGCGCATGATCGACTTTTGCGATGCCCCCATAGTGCGCAGGATCGCCACATCGCGGGATTTGTCCTTTACCAGCATGATCAGTGACGAAATAATATTGAAGGCCGCGACCACAATGATCAGCGTCAGGATCAAGAACATGACATTGCGCTCGACTTGAAGGGCTGAAAACAAGCTTTGATTCATTTGCCGCCAATCGCTGAGAACTGCACGGTTGCCGATCACCTGGTCCATAGCGGCTCCGTATTCATCCATACGGTCCGGGTCGTCAGCAAAAATCTCAATGCCCGTCACGGCGTCTCCCATACGGTGATAGATTTGCGCGTCTGCAAGCGGGACATAGACAAAGAAATTATCATAGTCATAAACACCGACTTCAAACGTCGCGATCACTTCAAACGATTGCATCCGGGGGGCTGTCCCAAAAGGGGTGGATACACCCTGCGGTGAGATCAGCGTGATATCATCGCCAACACCAATACCCAATTGCCGGGCCAAACGAAACCCCACGGCCGCGGTGGCAACTTCGCCAAAACGCTCCAGCGATCCATCGACCAAATTGGGGGCAATTTGCGCGTGGTTCTGCACCGTTTCTGGCTTTAAGCCACGCATCACCGCCCCCGCAGCGCGGGCACCGCGTGACGCCATCACTTGATTTTCCACCAAGGGCGTGACACTGACGATGCCATCTATTTTCGAAATTTCTGCTGCAAGGCCTTCGTAACCCTCCAACCGTCCCCCATAGCCCGCAACAACGGCATGGCCATTAACCCCCAGAATTCTATCAAGAAGCTCTGTTCGAAAGCCATTCATCACACTCATCACCACGATGAGGACCGCAACGCCGAGCATAATACCGACCAGCGAAAACCCTGCAATAACAGAGATAAAGCCGTCACCACGGCGAGACCTTAGGTAACGAAGCGCCACCATCCACTCAAACGATGTGAACATGCGGCGCCTCCTTTATGCCGTTAACCGGTTGAGCGCGGCTTCTGGGGTAAGCTCTTCTTTTTCCCCAGACCCGCGAACGCCGAATTCCACCACGCCTGCCTTTATACCGCGCGGGCCGATGGTGATGGTATTTGGAATGCCTATTAATTCGGCAGTGGCAAATTTGGCCCCTGCCCGTTCGTCACGGTCATCATAAAGCACATCGACGCCTGCGACCTGCAATTTCTTATACAGATCGTCGGCGGCGGCGGCGCAATCTGCGTCATCTGGGCGGATATTCAACACGCTGACTTTAAAGGGGGCCACAGAATCAGGCCAAATAATGCCCTTATCATCATGGCTGGCTTCGATAATCGCACCAACCAGTCGCGACACACCAATCCCATAGGACCCCATATGCACAGGGGTTTGGCTGCCATCTTTATCCTGTACCACCGCGTTCATGGGGGCGGAATATTTATGGCCAAAATAGAAAATATGCCCCACTTCGATACCACGTCCGGTAATCAGCTCAGCCGCATCCACGGGGCACTTGTCCGCATCATGCTTTTCATCCGTCGCGGCATATCGGCTGGTCCAATGATCAATCGTTGGTTGCAAATCAGCGCTATAATCCACATCGACCATGGGGTTAAAGCCTTCGAAATCCTTATGGTAATAAACCTCGCTCTCCCCCGTTTCGGCGAGGACGATAAATTCGTGCGACAGATCGCCACCGATCGGTCCAGTATCCGCCGCCATGGGTATGGCGCGCAGGCCAAGGCGGGCGAAAGTGCGCAGATAAGCGATAAACATCGCATTATAGGACCGCCGTGCCCCGACCTCATCCATGTCAAAGGAATAATTATCCTTCATCAGGAACTCACGCCCGCGCATCACACCAAAACGGGGGCGGATTTCATCGCGGAATTTCCACTGAATTTGATAAAGATTAAGCGGCAGGTCTTTGTAAGAGCGCACATTTTGGCGGAAAATATCGGTGATTTGCTCTTCATTGGTTGGGCCATAGAGCATTTCCCGTTCGCGGCGATCGGTGATACGCAACATTTCCGCGCCATAATCATCGTAACGACCACTTTCGCGCCATAAGTCGGCGGGTTGAATGGTTGGCATCAGAATCGGCTGTGCCCCGGCCAGTTCTTGTTCCTCGCGCACGATGGCTTCAATTTTACGCAGGACCTTCAGGCCAAGCGGCAACCATGAATAAATTCCCGCAGACGATTGACGCACCATACCCGCGCGCAACATCAAGCGATGCGAGACAATCTCGGCCTCTGATGGTGTTTCCTTAAGTGTCGGTAGAAAATATTGGCTAAGCCGCATGAGAATGCCCTGATGATTGAAAGGTTTTTCGTCCTGATGATCGCACAATGTACGATTTGTGCCCTTTTGCCAACTTGTACAGACTTACGCAATAGAATTATGGACCAATAACAGCGAGAAGGGAAATATCGCATCCGCACAACCTGTTGCAGGCATGTCACGTATTTATATGATTATTATCTAATATAAAATTCCAGACCCGATCAGTCCGATGACAGTTTATGCGGCGTTGCCTAGGATATGCGCCAAGTCTCGCATGCTATTTCGCGGTGTTAAACTGCGGAGGTCACCACTGGCGAGAGGGGGCTTTGGTCAGTGGTATAGCGCGAGACACAATTCGCTGCGCAAACGCGCATTCGTCACGATTAAAAGGATCCGGTTTTCCGGGTCCTTTTTTTTATCATACACGCGGTTATATGTTTGTTGCCTCAGCCTTTGGGGCGCAGAGCATATCCCACATCGATAATACCTGACTCGATGGTGAAATAAAGCGTAGCCGTCAAAATCAATCCGCCAACCGTGGCAAAAATCATCTTTTTGACCAGCATAGGATGGCGCGGCGCACCCGGCTCAGTGCCTGTAGTTATGCCTTCGTCATCCTCGTGTTGGCCTTTAACGCCGATGGGAAGCGACATGAAAAATGCCAACCACCACGCAATCAGAAAAACAAACATGGCCTCTAGAAATGACATCAGACTTCCTCCAGCTCAACAAGGGTTCCAAAGTTATCCTTAGGATGCAGGAATAGAACAGGCTTCCCGTGCGCACCAATTTTCGGTGCGCCGCCATCAAGGAGTCGCATTCCCGCCCCCGCCAGCGTATCCGCAGCCGCTTGGATATCTGCGACCTCGTAACACACATGGTGCATCCCACCTGCGGGATTACGCTCTAAAAAATTTTCGATGGGCGAGTTATCGCCAAATGGGTGCAGCAATTCGATCACCGTATTGGGCAAGCGCACAAAGACTGTTGTCACACCGTGTTCTGGCAGGTCGGCTGGCTGCGACACGTCAGCACCCAACACGTCTCGGTAATGTTTAATTGCCGCCACCAAGTCTGGCACCGCAATCGCAATATGGTTGAGCTTACCAATCACATCATTTTCCCCAAAAAAGATTAATCTGGGCGCAGGACACGAACAACAACAACCGTGCGTTTCCCCAGCTCATTCGACAACATACGCCGGACATTCCGGCGCACCTGTTCTTCCACAATATCGTTTTCGCGCAAATCACCCGGTGCCAACGTCTCCAACACGCTTTCCGTGATATCCAGCACGCGGTCGCACAGCACCCCCTCGTCTTCCCATCCCGGGATACCCTGCGCGACAATCGCAGGTTCGCACAAGGCGGCACCATCTTCATCCAAAACCAGCATAATGGCCATGTGGCCATTATGCATGATCCTGCGCCGCTCGGCCATGGTTTCGCTCTCGGCCTCGATCACCAAGCGTCCATCCACCAGAAGCCGCCCCGTGGGGGCCTCGTCAACGATTTTCGCCTTACCGGGGGCAAGGCGAATGACCGTGCCATTCAGCGGCCTGATCACACGGCCGACCCCGGCGCGTGTTGCCAATTCAGCATGCGCCTGCATATGGCGAACCTCGCCGTGTACAGGTATGGCAATCTGCGGTCTAATCCACCCATACATGGCTTCCAAATCAGGGCGACCGGGATGCCCGGAAACATGCACATCGGCGTCTTTTTCGGTAATGACATGAACCCCGGCCTCGACCAATCTGTTGAGCACACGACCAATGGAAATTTCGTTGCCCGGGATCATCTTCGACGAAAAGATCACGGTATCCCCCGCCGCCAGCTTCAGATTACGAAAGCCGCCTTCTGACAGGCGGGTGAGCGCGGCGCGCGCCTCGCCCTGACAACCGGTGGTCATCACCAACAATTGCTCACGCGGAATACTATCGAAATCCTCTTCGTCTATAATGTCAGGAAAGTCTGTCAAATAGCCCGTGGCCTTTGCTGCCGCTATAATTCGGTGCATGGAACGGCCCAATATCCCCAATTTACGCCCATTGGCCTGCGCCGCCCGGGCGATGGATTGCAGCCGCGCAACATTAGACGCAAATGTCGTGACCACGACACGTCCGCTCTGTTCGCCCACCACATCAATCAGTTTTTGCGCCACACCGGATTCAGACCCAGCGGTATTGGGGGAAAATGCATTGGTGCTGTCGCCGATAAGCGCCAAAATGCCGGCATCCCCAATGGCTGATAACTGCTGCGCTGTTGTTGGCTGTCCGATCAAGGGACCATCGTCCAATTTCCAGTCGCCGGTATGAAAAATGCGCCCATGCGGCGTCTTGATCAGCAGCGCATTGCCCTCGGCAATTGAATGGGCAAGCGGCACATAGGTGATATCAAAATCGCCAAGCGTAAAATTGCCCCCCATGGGAATTTCGTGCAATTCCGCCGTTTCCAACAAACCAGCCTCGGCCAATTTACCGCGCACCAATTCCATGGTGAACGGCGTGGCATAAATAGGAACCTGTAAACTCTCCCACAGATAAGGCAGGGCACCGATATGGTCTTCATGTCCATGGGTCAGCACAATCGCCAAAAGATCAGCTTGGCGTTCTTCGATAAACCCTGGGTCGGGTAAAATAAGATCGACACCGGGGTAATAATCCCCCGCAAAGGTCATGCCCATATCGACCGCAATCCATTTACCAGAACAGGCGTATAGATTGAGATTCATACCAATCTCGCCTGATCCGCCAAGCGGCAGAAACAGTAAATCAGACTCTGGATTATATTTTGCGGCCATCTTTTGGGTTTAACGATTGCACGCGCAAGCGGCAAGCATTAGTTCCTGTTTCATATTTGATTTTATATTCTATTTCTAGCGGCGATCAATCTTAGCCCTTGCAGCGTCAACGTCGCGTCCACATGCTGAATGGCGGTGCAATGGTGGGAAATAGCACCAGCAAGTCCCCCGGTCGCGATCACACGACTGGGGCCGTGTTCTGCCTGTAAGCGGCTGATCAACCCTTCGACCATAGACACATAGCCCCAATAAATACCGTGTTGGATGGCGTCTTTGGTGTTTTTGCCAGTAATCGCGTCACCTTCGCCGGGTTCTTCAAAATTGACGTGGGGTAATTTCGATGTCGCTTGGCCCAGCGCCCGCAGGCTCAGATTAATCCCCGGGCAAATCAGACCGCCCAAATAGGCGCCATCACTGCCAACAACATCAAATGTCGTGGCGGTGCCAAAATCAATCACGATGGCTTTACTCGCGACCAAATCATAGGCTGCGATTGTGTTGACCAGTCGATCAGCACCCACCTCGGCTGGGTTGTCGGTTTTAATCTCTATTCCTAAATCGCATTCTGGCGTCCCGACCTGCAAGACGGTGACACCCATGCTGCCGGCAAATTCGTGAACAGCGGCGGATGCTTCCGGCACAACACTGGCCATAACCGCCCGTGTCACCCGTTGATTACCCAAATTGATGGACTGCGCAGCGCTGTCAAACGCGGCTTTAAGCTGCGCCACGCTCGCATAGCCACCATCAAGTCGATGTGTTTCAACCCGCCATGTTGCTGCGATGGTTTCACCAACCATCAGTGCGAAAACCAAATTCGTATTGCCAATATCTATCGCCAGCAGCATCTGGTCTCACCCTGTGTGACGTTAATTTTCATCAAGGGGAAATATGTCCCCAGCGAGAACCTCTCGCGTTTCATCGCCCGTATCCACCAAGGCAGCCCCCACCGGGGACAGGCCCAAGAAGCGACCTGAGAACTCCTCCCTGCCCGTGCGTACCACAATATCTTGGCCCAAATGCGCAGCACGGGCGAGCCAGGCTTGTCTAATCGGCTCAAAACCGGCCTCTCGCCATGTGTCATACCATTTCGCAAAATGCGCGCGAACCTCCTGCATCGCCATTTCTGGCGGCACAAGAAAACTCGTCTCTTCTGCTACGCAGGTCGCAGCATAAGGCACATCGCTCGGAACCTCAGCTAAATTAAGCCCAACCCCCAAAACAACGCTGCCCTCCCCTGTGCCTTCCAACAGCAGGCCAGCGACCTTCTTACCCTCGACAAGGATGTCATTTGGCCACTTTAAATCACTTTTAATGCGGCCTGCGGATAGTTCGCCCACCGCATCAGCCACTGCCAATGCCGCGACAAAAGAAAGCTGCGCATGTGTGCTGGCGGAACCGGTTGGCTTAAAAACCAGACTTGCGTAAAGATTGCCTTTGGGTGAATGCCATGTCCGACCCCGGCGCCCGCGCCCCGCGCTTTGCTCTGCCGCATAGACCCATACGGGGCCGCTTTCGCCAGCAAAGCACATGCGGAGGGCCTCGGCATTGGTGGAATCAACCCGGTCAAGCCGGATCACCCGCGAACCGTCGGAAAGGTTCGTGTGCGCCATCAGATTTTCCTAGAACAGAGCAGCTGCCGCACCCGCAGCAAGAACCATCAGAGGATAGATGAGCAAGAATGATACCGGCGAGTTCACCAAAGCCGTTGCCAAGGTGATCAAACGGATCGACGAGCCATCGCCCTCGTCAAAAGCAGGGGCTGGCTCATCGAAATACATGATTTTAACAATCCGCAGATAGTAATAAGCCGCAACCACGCTGGCAACCAAGCCAAAGACCGCCAAAATAATCATCCCTGCCTCGACCGCGGCGAGGAAAATGAACAATTTGCCAAAGAAGCCCGCAAGCAAGGGAATCCCCGCAAGCGAGAACATGAAAATGGCCATGGCCAACGCTAATCGCGGATGATTGCGCGACAAGCCCGCCAGGTCACTGATTTCCTCGGTCATGGCGCCATCACGGCGCATAGACAAGACGACAGCAAAGGCACCGATGGTCATAGTCATGTAGATCGCAAGATAGATCATCACCCCTTCAAGGCCCTGCTGTGTACCCGTGGCCACGCCAACAAGCGCATAGCCAACATGGCCGATTGAACTATAGGCCAAGAGACGCTTGATATTGGTTTGCACCAAGGCAGCAAACGCACCAAGCGCCATAGAGGCCATGGCAATAAAGACGATGACCTGCTGCCAGGCGTCCGCCATGCTTGGGAACGCCCCGTAAAGAACGCGGGCCAACAATGCCATTGCCGCAATCTTAGGAGCCGCCGCGAAAAAGGCCGTCACCGGCGTCGGCGCACCTTCATAAACATCTGGTGTCCACATATGGAACGGAACTGCCGACACCTTGAATGCAAGGCCGGCGAGGATAAAGACCAAACCAACAACCGCACCCATGGGCATAGCGCTCATGTCCGCCAAATAAGCAAAGCCGATTGTCCCGGTAAAGCCATAAACCAGCGAAATACCGTAAAGCAACATGCCCGATGACAGTGCACCAAGGACGAAATATTTCAGCCCTGCCTCGGTCGCCCGGGTCCGTTCGCGGTCAAATGCCGCGAGGATATAAAGCGACAGGCTTTGCAATTCCAATCCCATGTAAAGGGCCAAGAAATCACCCGCAGAAATCATCATCATCATGCCCAATGTGGCCAGCAGAATGACAACCGGGAATTCATAACGGGCAATACCGCATTCCACCAAATAGGCGCGTGACATCAAGATTGCCGCAGCCGAGCCGATTAAGACCAGCGACTTCATAAAGACGGCAAAGCCATCCATGACAAACATACCGTTAAATGTGCTGGCGGGCTGCCCCGATTGCGTGAACATCACAATTGCTGTGAGCAGTAAGGTCAGCACAGACAGCCGGGAAACGAGAACAAAATTACCTTCCTTGCGGTAAACGCCAAGCATCAGCAGGGCCATCGCCGCAAGGGCAAGGAAAATTTCCGGTAAAGCAGGTGTCAGGTCAAAAGGCATTAGTGTGATCCTCCCTGCATGCCGTGCGAAGCGTTTTCTGCAGCAGAAATAGCCAAATCGTAACGCTCAATCAGGCTATCCACCGATACATGCATCACATCAAGGAAACTGGATGGATAAATACCCATCCACAAAACAAGCACAACCAACGGCGCGAAAATCGCAAGCTCTCGTGCGTCCAGATCAAGCAACCCCTTGAGGTCGTCTTTCTCCAACTCACCAAAGATCACCCGGCGGTAGAGGTAGAGCATATAAGCCGCACCCAATACCACGCCCGTGGCGGCGATGAACGCGATCCAGCTGGATGCTTCATAGGCGCCGAACAGAACCAAAATCTCGCCAACAAAGCCAGAGGTCCCCGGTAGGCCAACGGCTGCGAGCGTGAAAATCATAAAGACCACAGCGTAACGCGGCATATTGTGCACCAAGCCACCATATCGGGCGATTTCCCGTGTATGTAGACGGTCATAAACCACGCCGACACAAAGGAACAGCGCGCCAGAGACAATGCCATGCGACAACATCTGGAAAATAGCGCCTTCGACGCCCTGCGTATTCAGAACGAAAATCCCGATCGTCACAAACCCCATATGTGCCACCGAGGAATATGCAATCAGCTTTTTCATGTCCTCCTGCGCCAAAGCCACCAATGACGTATAAACCACCGCAATCAAACTGAGAGCAAAGACCAACCAGGCAAATTCATGGCTGGCGAGCGGGAACATGGGGATGGAAAAGCGCAGGAAGCCATAACCGCCCATTTTCAACAATACCCCTGCCAGAATAACAGACCCTGCCGTCGGGGCCTCCACATGGGCGTCAGGCAACCATGTATGCACCGGCCACATGGGCATCTTGACCGCGAACGATGCAAAAAAGGCCAACCACAGCCACGTCTGCGCCCCCGACAAGAAGCCATAGTCCATCAATTCTGGAATGCTTGTCGTGCCAGCCGTATAAGCCATGTAAAACACGCCCACCAGCATAAAGACCGAGCCCAAAAGCGTATAAAGGAAAAATTTGTAGCTGGCATAAACCCGGCGCGCACCACCCCAGACCCCGATAATCAAGAACATGGGGATCAAGCCGCCTTCGAAGAAGATATAGAATAAGAAAATATCAAGCGAGGTGAACACGCCAATCATCAGCGTTTCCAACACCAGAAACGCGATCATATATTCCTTCACCCGGGTATCAATGGCCTTCCAACTGGCCAATATACATATGGGCATCAGGAATGTGGTCAGGATGACAAATAGGATGGAAATACCGTCCACGCCCAGATGGTAACTCATCACATCGCCGACCCATGGCACATGTTCAACGAACTGGAACGCATCGGTTTCATTGTCAAAGCCGGTCCAAACGAACAAGGACAACACAAAGGTCACAAGCGTGGTAATCAGCGCCATATTGCGCGCGTTACGCTTGACGATTTCCTCGTCCCCCTGAATGAGCAGGATGATCCCCGCGCCAATCAGCGGTAAAAGCAATAAAAATGAAAGATAGGGCACTTCAACCATGTTACATGCCCCCCCCGCTGCGCATCATCAACCAACTGACAAACAGCACCACACCGATCAGCATGGCAAAGGCATAATGATACACATAGCCTGTCTGCAACGCCTTGATACGGCGGCCAATGATCATGGTTAGGGCCGAAACCCCATCTGGGCCAAAGCCATCGATCACGCGGCCATCCCCCTGTTTCCACAAAAAGTGGCCAAGCCGGAACGCCGGGCGCACAAATAGGAAATCAAACAACTCATCAAAATACCATTTATTGAGCACGAAATTATAAGCCCCGTTGAAGGCGGTCGCCATTTTGCCCGGCAAATCGGTCCGCTTGATGTAAAATAGAAAGGCAATCAAGAAGCCTGAGATCATCATGACCAAAGGTGTCAATTTGACCCACAGCGGCACATGGTGTGCGGCATCAATCACATCGTCCCCCAGCACGGTAATCGCCCCGCCCCAGAAGGCGCCGCGACCGTCACCGACAAACATGTCATAGAAAACATAGCCTGCGCCCAAAGCGCCCAATGCCAAGACCACAAGTGGCAGTAGCATCACTGCACCACTTTCATGTACATGCGAAAGCGCACCTTCGCCGCCACGATGTTTACCGTGGAAGGTCATGAAAATGAGACGCCATGAATAGAAGCTGGTCATCAGCGCTGCTAACACACCGAGCACAAAGGCATATTCACCAACCCCTGTGTGGGATGCCCATGCGGCCTCGATCACCATGTCTTTAGAGAAATAACCCGCCAGACCCGGAAAGCCCGTCAAGGCCAAGGTCCCAATGATCATCAAAACATAGGTCGCCGGGACCATTTCCCGAATGCCACCCATTTTGCGCATATCCTGTTCATCGGAACAGGCATGGATCACCGACCCCGCGCCCAAGAACAAGAGCGCCTTAAAGAAGGCATGTGTAAACAAGTGGAACATGGCCGCGCCGTATGCACCGACACCAACCGCAAAAAACATATAACCAAGCTGTGAACAGGTCGAATAGGCAATGACCCGTTTGATGTCATTTTGCACCAAGCCAACGCTGGCGGCGAAAATAGCGGTTGTAGCCCCGACAACAGTCACAACATCAAGCGCAAGCGGCGCATGTTCAAACATCGGCGAGCACCGCACCACCAAGAAGACGCCCGCAGTCACCATGGTTGCAGCATGAATCAGCGCGGAGACAGGCGTTGGCCCCTCCATCGCATCAGGCAACCATGTATGCAGGCCAAGCTGGGCCGACTTACCCATCGCGCCGACAAAGAGCAACAGACAGATCGTCGTCATGATATCAACATCATACCCCAGAAAGCTGAAGGTTTGACCCGCCACAGTGCCCGCTGCGGCAAAGACCGTATCAAAATGTACAGAGCCGAAAACAAGAAATGTCGCAAAAATACCGAGCGAGAACCCAAAATCGCCAACGCGGTTGACCAAGAAGGCCTTAATTGCTGCGGCGTTCGCACTGGGTTTTTTGTACCAGAAACCAATCAGCAGATAGGATGCAAGCCCCACACCTTCCCAACCAAAGAACATTTGCAAGAAGCTGTCAGCGGTGACCAACATCAACATGGCAAAGGTAAAGAGCGACAAATACGCAAAAAAGCGCGGGTTATGCGGATCGTGGCTCATATAGCCCACCGAATAGATATGCACGATGGCGGACACCAAGGTCACAACCACCAACATTACCGCCGTGAGCGTGTCAATTTTCAGGGCCCAGTTAAATTCCAAGCTGCCTGAAGACACCCAATTGGCCACGTGCACCGTATAGGTGTTGCCGCCTATGGCCACATCAATAAAGGCTGATATGGACAGGATGGCAGACACCACCAACAAGCCAGACGTCACCACCTGTGACGCGCGGGTACCAATTTGACGACCAAAAATGCCCGCAATTAAAAAACCCACCAATGGCAAAAAGACAATCGTCTTAAACATGCGCCCCTAACCCTTCATCAGGTTGATATCTTCAACCTCGATCGTGCCGCGATTGCGGAAATAAATAACTAAAATTGCAAGGCCAATCGCGGCTTCCGCTGCGGCGACCGTCAAGACAAACATGGCAAACACCTGCCCCACCAAATCTTGAATATGGGTGGAAAATCCCACCAAATTAATATTCACCGCCAGCAGCATCAATTCGACACTCATCAAGATGATGATGACGTTCTTTCTGTTGAGAAAAATGCCAAAGATGCCCAGCGTAAACAGCATGGCCGCAACCGTCAGGTAATGTCCTAGTCCTATCTCAAACATATCTGGCTCCCTAAAGTCCCTGGCCGGGGCGAATTTTCTTCACCTCGATACTTGTTGCCGCCGTCCGTGCCACCTGATCCGCGATCACCTGCTTGCGCACGCCTTTGCGGCGACGATGGGTCAAGACGATGGCGCCAATCATCGCCACCAACAGGACGAGACCAGCTGCTTGGAAGGCATAGATATAATCGGTATAGATGATGCGGCCCAATGCTTCGGTATTGGTGATATCCATAGGAACGGCTGCGCCGTGCCCCTTGCCCGCAACCGGCTCTATCGCGCGCACACCCACGACCATCAGCACTTCTGCCAGCAAGATCAAGCCAACAACAGCGCCAATTGGTAGGTATTGCAGGAACCCCTCGCGCAGTTTCACAAAGTCCACATCTAGCATCATGACAACGAACATGAACAAAACTGCGACTGCCCCCACATAGACAATAACCAAAATCATGGCCAAGAACTCAGCGCCCATGAGAACAAAAAGTCCCGCCGCCGAGAAAAATGCCAAGATCAGATACAACACCGAATGCACCGGGTTGCGAGACGAGATCACCATCACGCCAGCTGCGACGGCAATTGCCGAGAACAGATAAAACGCCATACCGACAACTTGGCCAGCGACTTGGCTCATGACTTGTGCTTCATCCATATCCGCCCCCCTACCTGTAGGGCGCGTCTTTAGCGATATTACGGGCTATTTCGCGCTCCCAGCGCTCTCCGTTCGCCAATAGACGTTCTTTGTTGTACATCAGTTCTTCACGCGTTTCGGTCGCATATTCAAAATTGGGGCCCTCAACGATAGCGTCCACCGGGCACGCTTCCTGACAGAACCCACAATAAATGCATTTGGTCATGTCCAAGTCATAGCGCGTGGTGCGGCGCGATCCGTCTTCGCGTTCTTCTGCCTCAATCGTGATGGCTTGTGCGGGGCAAATCGCCTCGCACAGTTTACAGGCGATACAACGTTCCTCGCCATTTGGATAGCGACGCAAGACATGCTCACCACGAAACCGCGGGCTTAACGGACCTTTTTCATAAGGATAGTTCAGCGTCGCCTTAGGGCGGAAAAAATACTTCAACGTCATCCAGTGACCCGCGAGAATCTCCAGCAGGAAGAAGGATTTGAATATTTGCATAGCGCGGTTCATCAACATCTCCTACAGCGTGCCCCCTAAACCTTGTCCAGAACAATGGCGAGGCCGGAATAGACCACCACTGCCGCCAATGAGAATGGCAAAAATACCTTCCACCCCAAACGCATCAGCTGATCATAGCGATAGCGCGGCACCGACGCTTTGACCCAAGCGAAGACGAAGAAGAAGAAACAGATTTTAATGAATAGCCACCAGAACCCCGGAATCCACGTAAAGATCGCCAAATCAGCAGGCGCGTGCCAGCCACCAAAGAACAGGATGCTCATCAGTGCGCACATCAACAGGATATTTGCATACTCGCCAAGGAAGAAAAGCGCGAAGGCCATAGACGAATATTCGGTCTGATAGCCCGCCACCAGTTCCGCTTCTGCCTCTGGCAGGTCAAACGGCGGGCGGTTGGTTTCCGCCAGTGCGGAAATCAGGAAAATCGCAAACATCGGCAAGTGTGAGAATACAAACCAATCAGATATATTGCCGCTCTGCGCGTTGACAATATCCGTCATATTCAGCGAACCGGCCCAAACAAGAACTGTCACCAGAACAAAGCCGATTGAGACCTCATAAGAAATCATCTGCGCCGCTGAGCGCATACTTCCCAAAAAAGCATAACGGGAATTTGACGCCCACCCCGACATAATAATGCCATACACCCCGAGACTGGAGATGGCGAAAATATATAGGATACCCACATTCAAATCCGCGAGCACCCAGCCCTCGCCAAAGGGAATGACCGCCCACGAAATTAGCGCCAAGGTGAAGGTAATCATCGGCGCCAAGATAAACACGCCTTTGTTCGCCCGGTTTGGAACGATTGTTTCCTTGAAAAACAATTTCACGCCATCGGCGAAGGATTGCAACAAGCCAAAGGGTCCAACCACGTTCGGCCCCCGACGCATTTGCATCGCCGCCCAAATTTTGCGGTCGAAATAAACGCTGAAGGCCACAGCCAGCAATAATGGCAAAGCGATTGCGAGAATCAGCAATACCGTCACATAGAGGTAAAAACCCGCGTCCACCCACATGGCTGGCAACCACCAACCAAAGAGAATGTCAAATATTCCGTCGCGGATAGATGTCAGAAAATCAACCATCGGTACCCGTCGCCTCCCCTGCAGCCGTCTTATCAGCAATCACTTCTGCCAAAATATCTGATGCCCGCGCGATGGCATTGCTGGCGTAATAGCCTGCGCCGTCCACTCCGGCGTTGTCGGCCAAACTCACCTCTCCTTGCGCAACTGCGGATGTATCACCACCAAAGTTCATGTCCGAATCACTGGGCAAGGCGTCAATCTCGGCGAAGTGCGGGTAATCTTTGTAAAGCAATGCACGTAGTCCAGCAAAGCTATCAAAGCCCATATTCACGCTTAGGACATCACCTAAAGCCCGCAAAATGCTCCAGTCTTCGCGCGCATCGCCCGGTGCAAACACGGCTTTTTCGCCCATTTGCACGCGGCCTTCCATATTCACATAGGTGCCTGATTTTTCACTATAGGCAGCCCCGGGCAGGACAACATCCGCGTTTGCCGCCCCAGCGTCACCGTGGCTGCCGATGTAAATGACAAATTTACCCGCCAATAGCCCCATATCAAATTCGTCAGCCCCTAACAGGAAGACAACCTCAACATCGTCGGCCAGTGCGGCATCCAGTCCGCCAGCGGTCGTCAGGCCCAAATCCATCGCCCCAACCCGCGATGCGGCGCGGTGCAGAACATTATAGCCATTCCAGTCATCGGTCAGGCCACCGTATTTATGCGCGATCTCGCGGGCGAGATAGGCACTGGCGGCATCAGCCTGTAAAGCGCCCACGCCCAAAACAACCATGGGGCGCTCGGCGGCATCCAGCACCTTAGAAAATTCATGTGTTCCAACAAGGACTTGAGACAAAGTAATAAAGTCATTCTTTAACTGCATCACCGGATAACCAAGGTCAAGCTCTGGACCTAAATTGGCAACCTGCAAGCCGCCAGCCCGAACCGCCTTGCGTAGGCGCGTGTTCACCAAGGTGGCTTCATGGCGCGGGTCGCAGCCGATCAGCAAGCACGCATCCGCATGTTCGATGCCCCCAATACTGGAATTGAAAAGATATGCGCCGCGGTGGTCGGCCTCTAGCTGCATCCCATCTTGACGACATTCAATCTTATCGCTGCCAAGGCCTGCAATCAGCGCTTTCAAGGCATACATGCTCTCAACGTCAGCATGATCCCCTATAACCGCTGCAATTTTATCGGCATCGACATTTGCCAGTGCCTTTTTAACGGCCCCAAAGGCCTTATCCCAGGTCGCACTTTGAAGCTTCGCTGTTTTACCCGTACCTTTTAGCCATGGCTGGTCAATGCGGCGCTTGGCAAGGCCATCATAATGAAAGCGAGTTTTATCGGAAATCCATTCCTCATTAATACCCTCATGCAGGCGCGGCGCGATCCGCATCACCTGATTGCCGCGGCTATCAAGGCGAATGTTACTGCCAACAGCGTCCATCACATCAATGGATTCGGTCTTTTTCAGCTCCCACGAGCGCGCCGTAAAGGCATAGGGTTTATTGGTCAGCGCACCAACGGGGCAAAGATCAATCACATTGCCCGACAGTTCGCTATCCAGTGTCCCTTCAAGATAGGTCATCACCTCAGACCCCTCGCCGCGACCCAGCGTCCCCAGTTCGTCAGCGCCCGCAACTTCGGTCGCAAAGCGCACACAGCGCATGCAATGAATGCACCGGGTCATCTCTGTCTTGATCAATGGCCCCATGTTTTTATCGCGCACCGCCCGCTTCGGCTCACCGTAGCGACTTTCGCCATTGCCATAATACAGCGCTTGGTCTTGCAGGTCGCACTCGCCGCCCTGATCGCAAATCGGGCAATCCAGCGGGTGATTGATCAGCAAAAACTCCATCACCCCCTCGCGGGCCTTTTTCACGGTTTCGGTTTTGGTGTGAATAACCATGCCATCGCCTGCCGGCATCGCGCAGGACGCGATCGGCTTGGGTGCCTTTTCCATTTCCACCAGACACATGCGGCAATTGCCGGCAATGCTGAGGCGCTCATGGTAACAAAAGCGCGGAATTTCGGCGCCTGCAGCCTCGCACGCCTGAAGAACGGTTGCCCCGTTCTCGACGCTTACTTCAATGCCATCTACGGTCAATGTCGGCATATCATCCTACTCCGCTGCTACAGTATTGGATTGGCCCGCAGAAATACCCTGGGCGGCCTTGCGCGCATAAATTCGCTCTTCGACTTCGTGGCGGAAATGCTTCATCAGGCCCTGAATTGGCCATGCCGCCGCATCCCCCAGGGCACAAATGGTATGGCCTTCGATTTGCTTGGAAATCTGCAACAACTGGTCGATTTCTTCGATTTCCGCGTCACCTGTCACCAGACGCTCCATGATGCGCCACATCCAGCCCGTGCCTTCACGGCACGGCGTACACTGGCCACAGCTTTCATGCTTATAGAACTGGGCAAGGCGGGCGATCGCCTTCACCACGTCTGTGTCCTTATTCATGACAATAACCGCGCCTGTGCCAAGGCTGGACCCCGCTTCTTTCAGGCTGTCAAAGTCCATCAACACATCTTCGCACAGCTCCTTGGTCAGCATCGGAACCGACGACCCACCAGGAATCACAGCTTTCAAATTGTCCCAGCCGCCAATCACGCCGCCCGCGTGCTCTTCAATCAGGGTCTTGAGCGGGATGCCCATGGCCTCTTCGACTGTGCATGGGGTATTCACATGACCGGAAATACAGAAAAGCTTGGTGCCCAGATTATTTTCACGGCCAATGCTGGAAAACCAGGTGGCGCCGCGGCGCATAATGGTCGGGGCGGCGGCGATCGATTCCACGTTATTCACAGTGGTCGGGCAGCCAAACAGGCCCACATTGGCTGGAAATGGTGGTTTCAAGCGTGGCTGGCCCTTTTTACCCTCTAGGCTTTCAATCAGCGCTGTTTCTTCGCCGCAAATATAGGCCCCAGCCCCCCGGTGCACATAAACGTCAAAAGCATAGCCAGTTTCACAGGCATTATCGCCGATGAGGCCAGCTTCATAAGCCTCGGCAATGGCCGCGTCCAAAATATCGGCCTCTTCAACAAATTCACCCCGGATATAGATATATGCGGCGCGCGCGCGCATGGCGTAACCGGCAACAAGGCAACCTTCGATCAATTTATGCGGATCATGACGCATAATGTCGCGGTCTTTACAGGTCCCCGGCTCACCTTCATCGGCATTCACGACCAAATAGCTGGGGCGATCACCGGCTTCTTTCGGCATGAAGGACCATTTCAGCCCGGTCGGGAAGCCCGCGCCACCGCGGCCGCGCATGCCGGACGATTTCATCTCTTCGATGATCCAGTCCTGTCCTTTTTTCAGGATATCGGCCGTATCCACCCAATCACCACGACCAATCGCTGCGCCTAAGCTGTAATCTTCGGTGCCATAAAGGTTGGTAAAAATGCGATCAGAATCTTTAAGCATTCTTGCCTCCTTCAACGAGAGTCTTTGCACCACCGGCGGGGGCCGATTTCTGACGCTCAATCTGCGGGCCAGCGGCGGGGATGTTGCCATCCCGCAAGGACTTGATAATCCCGCGCATACTGTCGGCGGTGAGATCCTCGTAATAACGCTTGTGAATAGCGGCTACAGGCGCGTTGACGCACGCGCCGGCACATTCCACCTCAAGCAGCGTAAACTCACCGTCCTCGGTTGTGCCGCCCATTTTAATCCCCAACTCGTCCTCGGCAGCGGCGACGATGTCGTCCGAGCCTCGGAGCCAGCACGGCGTTGTGGTGCAAATCTCAATCACATGCCGACCAACGGGCTTTTCAACCCGGTACATGGAATAAAATGTCGCCACTTCCAGAACGCGCATAATGGGCATGGACAAATAATCCGCCACATATTCAACCGCCGCCATGGTCAACCAGCCCCCCAGTTGATCCTGTGCGCGGGTCAGAAGCGCCATCACCGCAGAAGCCTGCCGACCTTGCGGGTATTTCGCCACCTGAGCCTCGGCCCAGCTAAGATTGGCGCTGGAGAATTCAAATTTTTCCGTATTCGTGACACCCGCTTTCATCGGTCTACCTCGCCAAACACAATATCAATAGAACCGAGCACCGCTGGCACATCGGCCAACATATGCCCACGGCACAGGAAATCCATCGCCGCCATATGGGCGAACCCGGGCGCGCGGATTTTGCACTTATAGGGCTTAGATGAGCCATCAGAGACCAGATAGACGCCAAATTCCCCCTTGGGAGCTTCAACGGCGGCATAAACTTCGCCCTCGGGCACGCGGTAGCCCTCGGTATAAAGCTTAAAGTGATGGATCATCGCTTCCATCGATTGCTTCATCTTGGCGCGGCGCGGCGGTGAAATTTTCGGATCAAGCGATGTCACCTCGCCCGCAGGCATGTTTTCAATGCACTGGCGAATGATTCTCAACGATTGACGCATTTCTTCAAAGCGCAGAACAAAACGATCATAACAGTCGCCATGTTTGCCAACAGGCACATCAAAATCCATATCCGCATAGGCGTCATATGGCTCGGCCTTGCGTACATCCCATGCCAGACCGGACGCCCGCAGATTAGAGCCGGTAAAGGCCCAATCCAGCGCATCCTGCTCGCTAACTACACCAATGTCGCAGTTGCGCTGTTTGAAAATACGATTTTCCACCAGCATGGCTTCGAAATCCAGCATCGCCTGTGGGAAGGTTTCGGTCCAGGCATAGATATCGTCCAGCAGCGCCTGCGGCAGGTCCTGATGTACGCCGCCGGGGCGCACATAAGCCGCATGAAGCCGCGAACCACTGGCGCGCTCATAGAAGACCATCAGCTTCTCGCGCTCTTCAAAGCCCCAGAGGATCGGCGTCATCGCGCCCACATCCATGCCATGGGTGGAGACATTCAAAAGATGGTTGAGAATCCGCCCGATTTCGGCATAAAGCACGCGGATATACTGACCACGCGGTGGCACCTCGGCCGCCATCAGGCGCTCAACCGCCAGCGCAAAGGCGTGCTCCTGATTCATGGGCGCCACATAATCCAAACGATCGAAATAGGGCACAGCCTGCAAATAGGTTTTATGCTCGATCAGTTTTTCCGTGCCCCGGTGCAACAGGCCAATATGCGGATCGGCGCGCTCAATCACCTCGCCATCCAATTCCAAAATCAACCGTAATACGCCATGGGCCGCAGGGTGCTGCGGGCCAAAGTTCAGGCTGTAATTTTTAATATCAACATCTGCCATGATCAGGCCTCACCACTTCCATCTGCCGCCGCTTCGGCCTCTTCATCTTGCGCCACGGCATATTTGGCGCCTTCCCATGGCGATTCGAAATCGAACGAGCGAAAATCCTGGCGCAACTCAACCGGTTCATAGACCACCCGCCCCTCTTCGGGGCTGTAACGCACTTCAACATGGCCGGACAGCGGGAAATCCTTACGCAATGGATGCCCTGAAAAGCCATAATCGGTCAGGATACGACGCAAATCACTATGCCCCGCAAACATAACGCCGTACATGTCCCACGCTTCGCGCTCGAACCAATTGGCGGCTTTATACACGTCCTCAACACTTTGAACCGCGTCACCGTCCGCCACATCAAGCTTGACGCGGATGCGACAGTTTTGGGTCATGCTCAACAGATGATAGACCACTTCAAACCGCTCGCGGCGGGCGGGGTAATCGACCGCTGTAATGTCAATCAACTGCGTGAATCGACATTCTTTATCATCGCGCAGGAAGGTCAGTACCTTGACGATTTGCTCGCCAACAACTTTGACCGTCAACTCCCCATGGCTGGAAATATCTGTGGAGACCACATCATGACCTAGGGCGTCTTCTATATGGCTCGCAAGTTCGGAAAGCATGCTCATCGTTCTGTCAGCTCGTTTCAATTAGCAGGTCGGGTCAATTAACGGGTTAAATTGCCAGTACGGCGGATTTTCTTTTGCAATTGCATAAAGCCGTATAGCAACGCCTCTGCCGTTGGCGGACAACCCGGGACATAAATATCAACCGGCACCACACGGTCACAGCCGCGCACCACTGAATAGGAATAGTGGTAATAGCCGCCGCCATTGGCACAACTGCCCATAGAGATCACATAGCGTGGCTCTGGCATTTGGTCATAAACTTTACGCAAAGCAGGCGCCATTTTATTGGTCAGCGTACCCGCAACGATCATCACGTCTGATTGCCGTGGGGACGCCCGCGGGGCGATGCCAAAGCGTTCCATATCATAGCGCGGCATGGACGCGTGCATCATTTCAACGGCGCAACAGGCCAAACCAAAGGTCATCCACCAAAGCGAGCCAGTGCGCGCCCAGTTGATCAAGTCATCAACCGATGCCACCACATAGCCCTTATCCTGTAACTGCGCATTCAGGCCTTCGAAATAGGCGGTTTCCGCCGGATTCTGCAATGAGACTGAGGTTGGCTTTTTCGCCAGCGCTTTGCTTGGTGTTATCACTCCCATTCGAGCGCCCCTTTCCGCCATTCATAGACAAAACCCACCGTTAAAACGGCGAGGAATATAAACATAGACCAAAAGCCAAACATGCCCACATCACCAAGCACTATGGCCCAAGGAAACAGAAACGCGACCTCTAAGTCAAAAATGATGAACAGGATGGCGACCAGATAAAAGCGCACATCAAATTTGTGCCGACTATCGGAAAATGGCTCAAATCCGCACTCATAGGCAGAGAGCTTTTCATCATCCGGATTCTGTTTGGCCACAAGCCATGCAGCAAAGACAAATAAGGCAGAAAGAACAATCGCAATCCCCAGAAAAACGAGGATCGGCATGTATTCAATCAGCAAGGCGTCCATAAGACTGCCCCCTCCGTATAAGCGCAAATTAGCCACCCCCTGAATGGATGAATACGAACCGATTAACATGAACCGATTGGATTAACCTGCGCTGTTTCCCAACTGTCTTGCTCTGTCATAATTTTTATTGAGCAAGATCCCTCACAACCCGACAGATCAGAAAATCTGAAGGAATCGCCCTAACTATAATCCTGCCCATAACTGATGGGAAGGAGAATCCCTGAAATAAATCATTAAATTAAAGGGGGTGAGGCTACGATTATTTCAAGCTCGCTGCGCCCACCCCTCATTCACCACTCATGATCGTCGAATTACGCCTCACCCGCGCCATTGCGCCACCAATGCAGCAACACCGATAAGCCCAAAAGCCCGACGCCCAGCATCAATAGAAATGGCCCGGCCCCAGTTTTGAGCAATGGCAGCAAACCGGGCACACCATATTGCATGCCAACAAAAATGCCGCTGTGCAGCCAACTGCCCAGAATAAGCGCCCCACCTGCGCCCGCTGTCAGCCAAATGGGCACGCTCAGGCGAATCAACAAAAGCGATGCCGCAAAAACCCATAGGCTTTCTAAATTACCATGGGCGTGTGCGCCGCGTGTGCTGCGCCGTTCGCCTTCGTTTTTATCCCGCTCCGCATTGGCAAGAACCGCCGCCGCCGTTGCCGAGACCAGATCATGGCGGGCTGCCATAGCGTCCTTCATACCGGACATCCCTGCGCCCTCGGCGGCATCATCTGTGCTTGGTGCAGCCATACCCTCGGTATCCTCTGCATTCTCGTCAGACATATCTTGTTTCATGTGCATATCCGGCAAAGCAGCAACCGCGTCAACGCTGGCCTGAAGATCGGCCAGTGACTGACCCAGCGATTGCTTTGCAGGCGCGTGTGCTGGCCCCTGAACGGTGACCATTTTCGGCCCCAGCCCCATCGCTAAAAAGAATAAAGCCAATGCAGATAACTGCATGACCCGCGCAATTACTTCACGTGTAAACATAGTGACCTCCCCTGAGTGTGTGTTTCTATGTGCAGAGAGCGTAACGCCGATTGGGGGGGATTGGCAAATTAAACAAAAAAGACCGCCCAAAGGCGGCCTGTTTGATAAATGGCGGGAGTGACGCATGGTTTTTCTTTTAATTTCAATAACTTAAGCCCAGTTTTGGGCTAGTGTGTCAGAAAAAGATGACAGATTGGGTTCCTGCTCAGTCTGTCACCCTCTGTCACTCTTTGAGTTGTCACTCTCTTACATCAGTTACAAGCGTAACATGGCTGTTTTATTCTAGGTCACATAACGCATTATTTGATAGGCTGAAAGAATGATATCAAAGCCAGCCATCACAAAAAAAGACGCAGCAGTTTGCCAATTGGATACTGCAATCAAAATGTTCTTCGAAAACTCCGACCCCATCTCAATACATACGCTAGCGGGCGCAGCATCGATTGTGTTCGAAGACCTGTGTAAAAAGAAAAGGCTGCCAATTTTTTTCGACTTTGTACCAGACACCTTTCACCAAAATACGGTAGAAGAGCTTCACATCTCTTTTCGCAAGAGCCGAAATTTCTTCAAACATGCAAAAGACGATTCGAAGGAAGAACTGACTACCTTTGATGATGAGGACAACGAATTGCTACTCTATGCTTGCGCATACGACTGTGCCACAGCCTTCCGAGGCTTACCTATTAGTGCCCAAGTGTTCCAAGGCTGGTACCACTGCTGTTTCCCGGAAAAATTTAATGCGGATATAACAGAACCATTCAAGACTATCTTCCCAGCCATTCGAACCCAGAAACTAGAAACCCAAAAGAAAATGGGCTTAAACGCGTTAAAGACCTATGACGGTCACGCTAGCCTATTATCAGACCAACGAACTATCCCTGTACCGAGATACAATCGGGTTCGGACTGCCTAGTAGAATTAAGATTGGCAGTATCCCCGCAACTCGCATACAAGTGACAGTTACATATGATTCAACTAAGTGATTGATTCTATGTTAGTTTTTTCAAAACTTCGGGTACAAGGGTGACAACATTAGGGTGACAGAGACCCCATTTTTTGTCACTCTGTGACAGGCTAAGTCATTGATTTCAAAGGAAGTAATGGCGGGAGTGACGGGGCAGTTCGGGCGTACCGCCCTCACCCGCTCGCTTCGCTCGGGGCCGTTATCGGCTTCGCCGAAACGTCGTTCGACCCTATGGGTCTCACCGAACCCGCTTCGCGGGTCCTGACATTCCCCCTGTTTATCAAAAAAGGCCCCACCCAAGGGGTGGAGCCGTTTTGATAAATGGCGGGAGTGACGGGACTCGAACCCGCGGCCTCCGGCGTGACAGGCCGGCGCTCTAACCAACTGAGCTACACCCCCGCAATAATTGGGCTATGAACCGGTGCTCAAACCGGGACCCTTAAAGTGGATCAATCTTTCCGCCATTCCCACGCATAAGAGAAAATGGTGGGCGGTGACGGGTTCGAACCGCCGACCCTCTCGGTGTAAACGAGATGCTCTACCAGCTGAGCTAACCGCCCGCGAAGCCGTGTTGTAAGCATATGCAATTCACTTGTCCAGCCAAAAAATGCCTCAAATAAAAATTGTTTTCCAGCGCCCGTAAAACCGCGCAAAAAACCGCCAAAAACCCGAATAATCAACCGCAAACCATAAAAAAAGGGCGCGCTGCATAGGCGGCGCACCCTTTTTCGAAACTTGCAAGTGAACTATTTGTTCACAGCATCTTTCAAAGCTTTACCGGCTTTAAATTTCGGCACTTTGGATGCCGGAATTTGGATAGCTTCGCCCGTACGCGGGTTACGACCAGTGGTCGCAGCGCGGTTAGCTACGGAGAAAGTACCAAAGCCTACGAGGCGAACTTCGGTGCCACCAGCGAGTGAGCCGGATACTGCATCGAGAACTGCATCAACGCAGCGACCTGCGTCAGCTTTAGACTGGCCAGTTGCGTCTGCAACGGCGGCGATAAGATCATTCTTGTTCAATTTAATCCCCCTTCGGATTCCGTCATAATAACGGGGTTGAATGAGTTACTGATGGGGAGAGTTTATGCGGAGACTTTTAACCTTGTCAAAGGGAAAACCGCAAAAAACTGCGGTTTTCCACAAGATTTTAATAAAAAACGCTCTTGACAAATTAGTGGGTGGTAACGACTTTGCTGCCATCTGACGATTCAGCGTCACTCAAGGCAGCCACAGCATCCTCCTCGGTCCACTCGATCGGAACAAGCGGTGCAACCAGTGCATGGTTCAGCACTTCTTCAACCGTAGATACCGGGATCAGCTCCAGACCTTTTTTCACCTTATCGGGAATTTCAGCCAAGTCTTTTTCGTTATCCTTGGGGATTAAAACCGTTTTAATTCCGCCTCTTAATGCCGCCAGCAGTTTTTCTTTCAAGCCACCAATGGGCAATACCCTGCCCCGCAAAGTGACCTCGCCGGTCATCGCAATATCGCGGCGAACGGCAATACCGGTCAGCACCGAAACAATGCTTGTCACCATGCCGACACCCGCCGAAGGACCGTCCTTCGGAGTGGCCCCTTCGGGGACATGAACATGGATATCATTCTTTTCAAACATATCCGGACGGATGCCAAAGGCCAAACAGCTGGAATGCACATAACTGCGTGCCGCTTGAATGGATTCTTGCATAACATCGCCCAATTTACCCGTATGTTTGATTCGCCCCTTGCCGGGAACCGTCACCGATTCGATTGACAACAGCTCGCCACCAACCTCGGTCCAAGCCAAACCCGTCACCACACCAACCTGATCTTCTTCTTCAGCTTGGCCAAAGCGGAAACGACGAACGCCCGCATATTTACCCAGATTTTGTGACGTCATCCGCACGGATTTACGTTTGCCCTGAACAATTTCTTTCACGGCCTTGCGCAAAATACCTGCAAGCGTCCGTTCCAGCGAGCGCACACCAGCTTCACGCGTGTAATAACGTACCAAATCACGGATCGCGCCGTCGGAAATGCTCCACTCGCTCTTTTTCAGACCATGGTCTTTGAGCAATTTGGGCATCAAATGCCGTTTGGCAATCTCGATCTTTTCATCTTCGGTATAGCCCGCCAGCTGAATAATCTCCATCCGGTCCAACAAAGGCGCGGGCATATTCAAGCTATTGGCGGTGGTCACAAACATCACATCGGACAGGTCATAATCAACCTCTAGATAATGATCGTTAAACTTGCTGTTCTGTTCGGGGTCCAACACTTCGAGCAGCGCCGACGCTGGATCACCGCGAAAATCTTGTCCCATTTTGTCAATTTCATCGAGCAGGAACAGCGGATTGGTTTTGCCAGCCTTTTTCATGGACTGCATGACCTTGCCGGGCATGGAGCCAATATAAGTCCGGCGGTGGCCGCGAATTTCGGCTTCATCCCGCACGCCACCGAGACTAAAGCGAACGAATTCGCGCCCCGTAGCACTGGCAATGGACTTGCCAAGCGATGTTTTACCAACACCGGGCGGGCCAACCAAACACAGGATCGGGCCCTTGAGTTTCTTCGCGCGCTGCTGCACCGCTAGATATTCAATGATCCGCTCTTTGACTTTTTCAAGCCCGTAATGCTCGGCATCCAATACCTTTTCAGCTTTGACAATGTCTTTGTTGACGCGGCTTCGCTTTGACCACGGCACATTCAGCATCCAGTCCAGATAATTGCGGACAACGGTTGCCTCTGCTGACATCGGGCTCATGGATTTCAGTTTTTTCAGCTCGCCCAAGGCTTTTTCTTTGGCTTCTTTCGACAGCTTGGTTTTTTCGATCCGCTCTTCAAGCTCGCTCACCTCGTCTTGGCCTTCGTCGCTGTCGCCCAGTTCTTTCTGGATCGCCTTCAACTGTTCATTCAGATAATATTCGCGCTGGGTTTTCTCCATTTGCCGTTTCACACGACCACGGATTTTCTTTTCCACTTGCAGCACGTCAATTTCGCCTTCCATGTGGCCAAAGACCTTTTCTAACCGGTCAGCCACACTGAATGTCGAAAGGAGTTCCTGCTTGTCGGAAATTTTCAGCGCCAAATGCGATGCTACCGTATCCGAAAGCTTCGAGGATTCCTCGATCTGGTTCACAGACACCAATGCCTCTGGTGGCACCTTTTTGTTCAGCTTCACATATTGTTCAAACTGCGATGCGACCGAGCGCGCAAGCGCTTCAACCTTTGCAGGTTCGCCGACCTCGTCCGCGATCAATTCAATTTTGGCTTCGAAATATTCAGTGCGGCCACTGTATTCAGCCACCCGCGCGCGTTGGTTGCCTTCGACCAGAACGCGGACCGTCCCGTCTGGCAATTTCAATAGCTGGAGGACAGTCGCAAGCGTGCCGACCTCGTAAATTTGCTCAACCGTGGGGTCGTCATGACTGGCATCCTTTTGCGAGACCAAAAGAATTTGTTTGTCATCGCCCATCACATCTTCAAGCGCGGCAATGGATTTTTCGCGGCCAACAAATAGCGGCACGATCATATGCGGGAAGACAACAATATCGCGCAACGGCAGAACCGGGTAAAGCCGGTCTTTATTAAATACCGCGCCTTTGGAGTCATCCTCGGGCTTGTCATTTTCGGGATTTGAAGGGTTGTCCTGTGTCATATCACTACTCGTTCTTATTGATTTTTTTCAAAAGTCAGTTCCAGCGCATATATTGCGCCATTCTCCCGTGGCGGTGCCAAATATAGTATCCTGATGGCACCTGTCCTGTAAATGGGATTGACTTTCTGTCTTTCAAGCCCCTGGTGAAAATCCCGCGAATATTTTATTCAAACGAGGCCGCGCAAAGACACGCGATTGAGGCCCGGCACCCGCTACCAAGCTATGCTGGATGCTGGCGCCCATTAAGCTGGAGTTTGCGCCTCATCCCGCAGATCGGCGTAAATATACAGCGGATTGGCTTTGCCTTCGACCACTTCCGCATTGATCACGACCTCTTCAATTCCATCCATAGAGGGCAGATCAAACATCGTGTCCAAAAGGATGTCTTCCATGATCGAGCGCAAACCCCGCGCGCCTGTTTTGCGCGCAATCGCCCGCAGTGCAATCGCTTGTAGCGCATCATCGGTAAAGCTGAGCGCCACGTCTTCCATCTCAAACAAGCGCTGATACTGCTTCACCAATGCGTTTTTCGGCTGAGACAGGATTTCAACCAAAGCGTCCTGGTCTAGGTCTTCAAGCGTGGCGATCACTGGCAGTCGGCCAACAAATTCCGGGATCAAACCAAATTTCAAAAGATCTTCTGGCTCTGTCTCTCTCAGCAGTTCACCGGTGCGGCGTTCATCCGGGGATTGCACATTGGCACCAAAACCGATGGATTTACCTTGGCGGCGATCCGAGATCAAACGATCCAAACCTGCAAACGCCCCACCAACGATAAACAGGATATTGGTGGTATCCACCTGTAAAAATTCCTGCTGCGGATGCTTGCGGCCACCCTGTGGTGGTACGCTAGCGACCGTACCTTCCATAATTTTCAATAGCGCCTGCTGCACACCCTCGCCCGATACATCACGGGTGATCGATGGATTATCGGACTTGCGGGAAATTTTATCCACCTCGTCAATATAGACGATGCCGCGCTGAGCGCGTTCCACATTATAGTCGGCCGATTGCAACAGTTTCAGGATGATATTTTCAACGTCTTCACCCACATAACCAGCCTCGGTCAGGGTTGTGGCGTCGGCCATCGTAAAGGGCACGTCCAATATCCGCGCCAATGTCTGTGCCAACAGCGTTTTACCGCAGCCCGTCGGGCCGATCAGTAGAATATTAGACTTCGCCAATTCCACATCCTGCGTGCGGGTGGCATGATTCAGACGCTTATAATGGTTATGAACGGCGACCGAGAGCACCTTTTTGGCGCGCGCCTGTCCGATCACATAATCATTCAACACCTCGAGAATTTCCAATGGTGCGGGTACCCCCTCGCCTGATTTTGCAAGGGTGTTCTTATGTTCTTCGGAAATGATATCCGTGCATAATTCCACGCATTCATCACAAATGAATACGGTGGGACCAGCAATCAGCTTGCGGACTTCATGCTGGGATTTCCCGCAAAAAGAACAGTAAAGCGTGTTTTTGCTGTCGCTATTTCCACTTTTGGTCATGCCGTTTTCTCAATCCTTGTTCGTCGGTGAGCCTGTGTTGGTTCGCGGTGTTATTCGCGAAGGACTCTATACTTATCGTAGTACTGCCAGCCTGTCAGGCAACAAAAAACTTTTAAAGGCGATGCCCTCAGACTGCAAGAACCGTTTACCCTTATCTGGTAATTATTGCCACTTGGATATCAACAAAGGCTTAATATCGGGACGTTATGGCTAAAATTCAAACTCAAGTTCCATCAACCAGACCTAAACTTGGCCCTGACAGCCCCCTGTGGTTAGACCAAATTAATTGCCCGCCAAAGAGGCCCGCCTCATTTCCAGATCGAAATTTATTCTAGATTATCAACTGCACCAAGTTCAGTCGCCCACCCAGATCAAATATGAACAGCCACGACGCCGAAACCGTGCGCGAAAACATGCGCGACCAAGTGGAAAGCTATTTCGGATTATAAACGCTTGGGCTGCGCTTATTTATCTTCGCCCTCTTCAACATCGTCCGGACGAGATGTAATGACTTCGTCAATCAACCCCCAATTGCGGGCTTCATCTGCGGTCATAAAGTTGTCACGCTCCAGCGCATCCATCACCGCATCCATGGTCTGTCCGGTGTGTTGAACGTAAATTTCGTTCAAACGCTGGCGCAAGCGCAGGATTTCGCGTGCTTGGATTTCGATATCGGTCGCCTGACCCTGTGCTCCGCCAGATGGCTGATGAACCATAATCCGCGCGTTGGGCAGCGCGTAACGCTGGCCCGGCGTGCCTGCCGCCAGCAACAACGACCCCATTGACGCCGCCTGACCACAACAAAGCGTTGTGATATTGGGGCGAATATATTGCATTGTATCGTATATCGCCAAGCCCGACGAAACGACACCGCCCGGGGAATTAATATAGAAGGAAATATCCTTCTTGGGGTTTTCTGCTTCAAGAAATAAAAGCTGCGCGCAGATGAGACTGGCCACATGGTCATTGACCTGGCCAGTCAGGAAAATGATGCGCTCTTTCAAAAGCCGCGAATAGATATCGTAAGACCGCTCGCCCCTGTTGGTTTGTTCAACCACCATGGGGATCAATGTATTTGCGCTGGTCTCATTCCATTCGTCACTCATGAAAAACCTCGTTCATTTTCAATATTTGCGGAAAGCATAACAGAAGACAATGCCTACTAAATGATAATCTGGTGCCATCCGTCAAGCTAGAATTAGCGCAACGGATGGCGGAACCAAATGATTCAATTCAGAAAGATTATTTTTTAGCTTTTGTAGCGGTTTTTTTAGCAGCTGGCTTCTTTGCCGCGGCTTTCTTAGGGGCGGCTTTCTTAGGGGCCGCTTTCTTCGCCGAAGCTTTTTTCTCAGGCGCCTTATCAGCGGCCTTCTTAGCTGGAGCCTTCTTAGCTGGAGCTTTTTTCTCAGCAGCCTTTTTCGCCGGTGGCTTTTTCTTCGCCTTGGCCTTTTGCGGCTTGGGGCTATCCTCTTCTTCCTCAAGCGCCCGCAGGGCAGCCGCCATATCTTCGCGGCTTGTCACTTTGTCGGTCAACTTGGCTTCACCAAGGATGTATTCGCAAACTTTTTCTTCAAAAAGAGGCGCCCGAAGCTGCGCCATAGCGCCCTCGTTGGTGCGGAAATACTCCATCACTTGCTGTTCTTGGCCGGGGTATCGTTGTGCTTCGGCCATCATCGCCCGGGTCACTTCTTCCTGACGCACTTCAACATTTTGCTGTTGGCCCACTTCTGAAAGCAATAAGCCAAGGCGCACACGACGTTCTGCTATATCGCGGTATTCTTTCGCGTCAGCATCATTGTCAGGGCCGGTCTTGCCTTCGAAATCTTCTGGTTTTGCTTCTCCGGAGGTAATCGCATCTTGCTTGATCCGTTCCCAAATCTGTTGGAATTCCATATCCACCATGCTTGAAGGCACGTCAAAGGAAACCATATCCGCCAGTGCGTCCAGCAGATGGCGCTTCAAAATGGTTTTGGAAAGCCCTTCGGTGTCCTGACCAAGCTGCTGGGCAATCATGCCCTTGAGGGTTTCAAGGCTTTCAAGACCCAGATCGGTTGCCAATTTATCGTCAATGACAACTTTGCCCGGCTTGCGCACTTCGTGCACCACACATTCGAAGACAGCTTCTTTGCCTGCCAACTCAGCGGATTGATATTGTTCGGGGAAGGAAACAGTGACGTTCTTTTTGTCGCCAGCTTTGGTGCCAACCAATTGTTCTTCAAAGCCCGGAATGAACATGCCAGAGCCCAGCTCCAACTGGAAGCCTTCGGACGTACCACCTTCGAAATAGTCACCATCGACTGAACCTTTGTAGTCGATCAGGACGGCATCACCGTCTTTGGCTTTATATGTTTTAGCAGCGGCTTCAAATCGTTTTTGCTGACCGGCCAGCTCTTCGATCGCGGCATCGACTTCTTTGTCGTCCACTTCACCCACGAGGCGCTCTAACTTAATCTTAGAAAAATCTGGTGCTTCAATAACGGGCAGAATATCCAGCTTAACTTTATATTCGAGATCTTTATCATCCCCGAAATCAACAATTTCAACATCCGGACGCAAAGCGGGGCGAATCCCCTTTTCTTTCATCAACTGCTCGGTGCTTTCACCAACAGCCTCTTCGAGAACCTGCCCCATAACGGATTGACCATATTGTTTCTTCAACAACGAAATCGGCACTTTACCGGGGCGAAAACCAGGCATGCGAACCTTGTTTTTCAGCTCGTCCAACTGAGCGTCAATCTTCGCTGTAATTTCGTCCACAGATACAACAACCTTGTATTCGCGGCTCAGTCCGTCTTCTGCAATATCCTCAATCTTCATCAAACCGGCTTTCTATAGTGTTCATTATCTTACCGTTTATATGGTGCCAAAGGGCCTTCAGTATAAACCAAATCTGGTGCGGGCGGAGGGACTTGAACCCCCACGTCATAAGACACTGGTACCTAAAACCAGCGCGTCTACCAATTCCGCCACGCCCGCTAAAAATCTTGTCAATTTCAAACGCGTCCTGAGCGTCTGATTAGACAGGGTAAAGGGGCAAGAACACGCGCCCACAAAACACCGTCCACTTCGACGCGCACCCTATAACACACCTGTTTTACAAAAGACCAGCCTAAAGCGGACAAAAACGCATAAAAACCACACTGGTTTGACTAATTTTCTGGGGCCGGAAGGTCGAACGATGGCGTCGGCAGTCCGTAGCTCTCGAAAATGCGCTGTAACGCCCCCGTTTTTGACAGCTCTATGAAAATATCATTCAACTCCTCTGCCTGCACTGGCGAGCCGTCAAGCACGATGAATTGGCGATCGAAAACTTTATCCGGCGCGACCGATATTTGAAGTCGCGCATAATCCTGTGGGGCGTGAATTTTCAACCAGTCCAAGACAGCCCCATCGACAATGCCGATTTCCGCTCGATCATGCAGAATCATCCGAGCCACACTTTCCTCATCGCGGGTGAACATCACCGAATGATGTTTAGAAATGAGGTTATGATCCAGTTCAAAGTCAAAAATCGCATAGCTGTACCCCCTGACAACCACCAAACGGCGCGACAAAATATCTTCGAATATCCCGGGTTTCGCATCCGCGCGCGCAATAAAATAATCGCCTGATCGAAGGAGCGTGGCGCTGGCCACCGCATTGGGGTATTTTTTCAATTCCCACAACAAGCTGCCAAATGGCAACACATCGACTAAATTCCGCGCCCGATTTTGATAGGCACGATTGGCGGGAATAATCTTGTGTTCAAAGCGGAACCTGGTCTGCACTTTATTCATTGCTAAGATCAGGTCATTGGTCAGGCCATCACCCGCGCTGTTCAGCACAAAGGGCGGCTGAATGCCACTGGATGCCACTACGACGTCCACCCCCTGTTTTTGCGATGCTCCATCCTGATATCGCTCGGCAGCGGAGACAACGCCGGACGCCATCAACAAAAATAGCAGTGATGACAGATATCCCGCGACCCCAATTGATGATTTGGGGGCAGTGGCACATTGCCGACCATTCCAAAACAAATTCCCAAACAACACGAAAAAACACCCTTCCATCAATCTTCTGTTAGAGATTCAGAAGACATGATGGGCGCTAAGAAAACATATAATTGGCATGTTCGAAAGAAATTTATTTCGCGGTATGGGCGCGCCAAGCTGCGGGCAATGTCAAACCATATTGATCGTATATAGCCTGCAAATGCCCCGTTTTCGCCACTTCGGCAACGATTTGGTTGAGCTCCTTCGGTGTGATATCCGCGCGCGGCAATACTATGAAACTGCGATCAAATTCATGATCTGCCCGCTGTGATTGCACGACATCCTCCAGCAAAGATGGCTGGGTGTGATGCAGCCATTCAATCATGGAACCAGCCATAACCCCCAATTCAGCGCGTCCACGAACAAGCATGGACAAAATCTCCGCCTCGTTTGAAGCGGCCACCACATCAAAGCCCTTTTCCAATTCGGCAAAGTCTGTCTCATAGTTCGCAAATGCATAGCTGAACCCGGGAATGATGATGATTGAGTGTTTGGCAGGATCGGCGAATACGTCCTGCGCTCCTTCTCTGAGGGCCACATACCAATCCCCATCTTCATACAAAGTCGCCGAGGATTGCGCCCCCAATGCCCCCCAGCGCCACATCAAATTGGAAAACGCGACCAAATCAATCCCTTCGGCCTCATAGCGATAGGCGACACGTTGTGGGAACATGATATTCAAGCGAAACTCATACCGGTCTTGAGCGGCATTCATGGCGTCTAACAAGTCCTTGGCCAGACCTGAGTGTTCCGGGTCTTCTTCCGCACTTTTGATAACAAAGGGCGGCTGCTTGCCGCCATAAACCACATTAATAATAATTGGCGTTGGGGGTGCCGCCGCAGCAGCAGGCCAAATGTGCTGGACGCCCAAACCGGCCAGGAAGACAAAGCTATAGCCTAATGCGCGTGCAAACTGCGTTGTCTTTCGGTGCACCATCAGCCAAGAATTATGGAAGGTCATAGGTATGGTTTCTTTTCACCTTTTGCAGTGAGAGTTTAAACAACGGTACACCCCTACCCGACAACTCTACCACATTGCCAATGTATGATTTTTTCATTGGCTAAAACAATAAAAAAATAGGGGCAGACGCCCCTATTCTATATAACAGTTCCTTAATTTCCCGCTTTTTGCTTGGCTTAGTTGGGCATTAACTTGGTCCACCACCGCGGTGCCGCGGGCACATTATCGGGATAAACCTGATCCAAAGTATCGCCATTATAAATGCGACCGTTTTTCATCACCTGATGGATGTCATCCGTATTGCGAATATCATCCATGGGGTTCGAGTTTAAGATCACCAGATCAGCAAATTTGCCGGCTTCGATGCTGCCAATTTCATCCTCGCGACCGATAATCGTCGCACTGGATAGTGTGGCGACATAAAGGGCTTCCATCGGGCTTAAGCCACCAGACGCAATCGCCCATAGTTCCCAATGATAACCGAGGCCCTGCAACTGACCATGTGAGCCAACGCCCACATAGCCGCCAGCGCGCAGAATATCAGCTGCCGATTTTGCGACATCCTTGAAGTGATATTCACGTTCGTCAAACCAGCCAGCCCCCCGGCGCAGTGTCTTGGCATCCAGATCGGTGTGCGGGGTCCAATAGGCCAGTTTTTCATTGTCATGGGCGTTCTCGCGCTCATAAAAATAATTCTCTGCCCATGGGCCGCCATACGCCACCAATAGGGTTGGTGTATAGCCTGTGCCCGATTGGGCATGCAGTTCCACCACATCCTTGTACAGCGGCACCACCGGCAAGCTATGTTCGTTCCCCGTCATGCCATCCAAGACATGGGTCAGGTCCAATTTAAGGTCCAAACCACCCTCGGTGGTTGGCATCATGCCCAATTCATTTGCCGATTCGACAACCCATTGGCGCTGCTTACGATTACCCGACAAATAGGCCTTCAAGTTCCGCGTGCGGTAATGATCACGGTAGCGCTTCATCAGGTTATAAACCTCGTCTTTTGATGCAAACGCATTGGTCGGAAAGATGCCCGGTCCTGTGGAATATCCACGCGGTCCGCTCATGATCCCTGCCTCGATCAAATCTTGATATATGAACTGATCATTGGTGCCAGTCTGCACGTCAAGACCGGCGGTGACCCCATACGCCAGATTGGCCCTATAGCCCCAATGCCCGACGTCCAGAACACCGCGGCGAATATCGAACCAATGGGCGTGGCTATCAACAAAGCCCGGCACAATCGTTTTGCCAGACATATCAATGCGCTTAGTTCCACGCGGTATATCGAGCGAGCCGCGCTCACCCACAGCAACAATCTTGCTGCCTGAGACAAGGATATCGCCACGCTCAAACACCTGTTCGCCGTTCATGGTGATGACGCGGGCATCCGCCAATAAGACAGAGCCTGAAGGGACATCACGCGGCACAGTGACAGAGATATCAAAATGCTCGACACCCTCTGTCGTATCTTCGAGTGCTTCGATGGGTTTATCTGCGTCCTCTTCCTCAGCCTCAGCTGCTTCTTCTGCTGCATCTTCTGTTTTTGGCGCATCGGCCTCTTCAGCGACGTCCTCCTCAGTGGCGTCGTCGTCCTCTTGTTTGAAGGAAACATCAGCAAGCGCCATTCTGTGGAATCTGGCCCCCACCGCCCAGGTGATCGTGTCGCCACCATCCGCCCACGCGAAATAGTCCGCACCAATATCTGTCAGCCGCTTAATCGGCACGCTGCCGCCGCCAATATTGATGTCCTCGGCCCCACCGCCCGTGCGCGGTACCGCAGAGATATAGAGTTGGTTCTTCACATAAGCCAATGCCCACTTGCCATTCGGACTGATCTTAATTTCATCCGCTGTTTGTGGACGAGCATTAAATGCACTGGTTGGACCGGACACCTGCAAATGTTGCTTTTCGTCCGTGCCATCCAAACGCATTGACGTCAGACCCGCCATAGTGGTGAAATAGACCCGATTGCTGTCCTCGCGGAAATGAAGCGAGAAGGCAACCCGGTTCGGGCGCACCAATTCTGGCGCACCGCCCGTAATCGGCAGCTTCACCACATCAAGCCCGGTCAGGAACGGGCCGCTATCAAATCCCGCCTGCATATGTTCGCGGTTCGGCGCCCGCATGGCAACCACAGTTTTACCATCAGGTGTAACCGCCAAATCGGAATAATAGGCAGCATAGGTCGTCAGGCGTTGCGGTTCGCCCCGGCCATTGGCACGGGTTTTCCATATATGACCGCCCTCCGCACTGTCGAAGGTCACATACACCACCCACTCACCATCTGGCGTGTAATGCGGTTCAAACTCATAGTCGCCGCTTTTTGTCAGGCGGCGCGGTGCGCTACCATCTAGGCCTGCGGCATATATTTTCGCAAAAGCCCCAAAGACAACCTGATCACCTCGGGGGGATTGCGCCATATGCTGCAGAATACGCGCCTTAACGTCACCTTCGTCGCTATCCAGCGAGAAATGCAACAGCGGGCCAAGGTCTTGGGATACGCCAGCGGTAAAGGGAATGTCTGTCATCTCGCCACTGGCCACATTCAGACGTTTAATCCCACCATCAACCGACAGGATGATGTCTTGCCCATTGGGTGTAAAACTATAGCCCGGTAAGATGTCGCGTGTTGCCACGGATTCTTGTTCATCCCGCGTCACCGGATAAGCAAGCCAACGATCAGCCCCAGTCTCCAGATTACGAATGCGCAGCCCTGTATGTTGATCAAACCGTGTGCCATAGACGATATTTTGGCCGTCTGGGCTAATCACCGGGCGGAACGCACTGCCCAACGCGGTAATCACTTCATCCACCGCGCCGGTATCAAAATCGCGGCGCTGGATGCTCCAAAGTGGCTCGCTGACGTTATAGCTGAAATTGCGAAACCGCGTAGAATAATAGATGTATTTCCCGTCCGGGGTTGGCATCGGCGCGGTTGCGTTCAGTTTGCGGTCGCGGGGCGCATCAGGACCGCCCGGCGTGGTCAGGTCGATACCGCTGCCGCCATCCACATGGTACATGGTGATTTGATTGCCGCCGCTGGCGGGCAGGTTCCGGGCCACATAGATATAATCACCTTCCGGTGACCATTCAGGTGATTGAAAAATGGATGCGCTATCGCCAGAGATTTTCTTTGGCTCGGATCCGTCAATGCCCGCCACCCATAGGTTGTCTGAACCATCGCGGTCACTGACAAAGGCGATTTGCGTCCCATCCGGAGAATACACAGGCTGCGATTCGAACGCATTGCCTGTTAGAATGGCTTTGGCCTCTCCCCCTGCCATGGGCATGGTGTAAATATCGCCAAGCAGTTCGAAAACAATCTGTTCGCCGTCTGGTGATACATCGAGAGAAATCCACGTACCTTCATTGGTCTCAAACGAAACATTGCGTGTCGTTTCAAGCCCTAGGCCCTCGTCCGCCTTGTCGGCGTCTTCTACCTCGGCCGCTGTTTCATCAGCTTTAGGCTGCTCACCATCCGCCTGAAAGCGATTGGGTTTGTTATGCTCGTCATCCACGATAAACGCTGATGCAGGGGCCGATAATGCCACCGTTGGTGCGACCAAAAGCATAGCGCATACTGCCAGCAAAGGCTGGCGCGATAATTCAAACTTCATATTTGTATCCCCCAGGATATTGGAAAGTTGTCGTGACTGTTTAACTGTCTGTGCGGCAAGCCTAGCAATAGGTCCACAAAGATGACAAGTTTAATGTGACAAAATGAGCAAGAAGCAAGATGTAACGTTATTCGGATATTCCGCTGAATGCCGCTGGAATAGCTTCGACAAGGTCCTCGGCAATGAAAGGCCCGTTTAATTGCTGCGCCGCATCACCGTGCAGCCAAACGCCCGCGATCGCGGCCTCAAACACGCTGTGTGCTTTATGCCCGAACTGCGCCGCCAAGCCAATGATCATTCCCGCCAATACATCCCCGGTGCCAGCGGTTGCCAAATAGGGGCTGGTATGGCTGTTGATGACAGTCCGCCCATCTGAATTTGCGATGATCGTGTCCGGGCCTTTCAAGACCACAACACAGCCCACGCGCTTGGCAGCCTCGCGGGCTGCCTTCACCCGGTCATCCAAAACCGCCAAGTCTGGAAATAGGCGCTCAAATTCCCCCATATGTGGGGTCAGTACACAAGGACCTGAAATGGCATCAAATAAATCGCTGGGATTGTCAACAAAACTGGACAGGGCGTCCGCATCCAAAAGTGTGGGCCGACCGGTCAGCAGCACTTCTTGGACAAAGCGTCGTGTTGTCTCGCCTACCCCATGGCCCGGACCAATCAGAAACGCATTCTTTTTTCGGCTGTCGAGAATATCGCGAAATTCCGCAATATCCGCATAGGGCATATTCATCACCGCCGTTTGATGCGCCGCATAAACCCCCAGTGCATCGGCCGGGAAGGCTGTTGTTACCAATCCAGCACCCACGCGCAGGGCCGCTCGCGCCGCCAATCGCGCCGCACCAGATGTCACAGCACCGCCGCCACACACCAATGCATGGCCACGATCATATTTATGTTCCATTGGCAGCGGGCCACCCAAGAGGGCCGCAAAATGCGTTGGTGTGTTTTCGTAAGTTCGCGTTGTCATGTCGCTCAGCACGGATGCATTGATGCCGATGGGCACCACATAAACCTCACCACAGGCCACGCGACCCGGCATCAGAACCTGCCCCAGCTTTTTACGGAAAAACGTAACGGTCAAATGCGCGTCAAAAGCACCGCCGTCATCACCGCCAACCACTTGCCCCGTATCACCGGAAATACCCGATGGCATATCCACCGCAACCCGCACGGCTGGCAACCCATTGGCATAATCGATCGCCGCACTGGCGACCCCTGATAATGGGCGTTCCAGCCCAGTCCCAAACAGGGCGTCCACCACAAGGCCGCAATCTTTGAACAATTCGGAGAATAGTTTGGCATCATCGACATCCGCCAGCATCAATGTTTCGCCAGTCCATTGATCCGCCGCGCCACGGGCATCCCCGATCAAATCTTCAGTTGGCATCAGCGCACCAACCACCACTGGCCAGCCCACCGCGACCAAATGGCGGGCAATGACATAGCCATCACCACCGTTATTGCCCGGACCGCACAAAATAACTGTGCGCGCGGGTGGCTCGGTATCTTGAAATATCTGAGTAATGACCTGCGCCGCCCCTGCGCCCGCCTTTTCCATCAGGACGCTACCGGGCGTGCCGCTGGCCATGGCGTGACGATCAGCCGCTGCGGATTGACGACAGCTTAACAGCCGCGCCTCTTCATCTAGATTGGTATGTTTAAAAGACATGAGGGGAGCATAAAACACCGCTCCCCCCAATTCACTAAAAAACTGAAGCCTTTAGAAATTAACAATAAACGCGACTTTACCTTCGTGACCGCCATAGGCGACGCTATTATCTGTGGCAGTCGTATCGCCATAATTCAAATAACGATAATCGAGGCGGACCCGCGCCATATTGCCTATGATGTGTTCATATCCAGCACCATAAACCATACCGTCCAAGGTATCCGAAAGCCCGGATGAAAGCTTGGCATAGCCCACCCGGCCAAACAACAAGCCCTTATCGCCTGTACGAAAACCCGCCAAGCCATAGGCACCGTAACGCCAATCAGATCCATTGGTATAAAAATCTAAATCAGCTTCGATACCCAATACGATGGGACTGTTATCCGTCAACTGGCTGCGAAAACCAACCAATCCACCCAATGTGCCAGAGTTGTATACATCGTCTACGGGCCCAGCCAAGACGCTGCCATCAAATTTCACCACGCCAAAGCCAGCCTGTACGCCAGCATAAGGGCCATTAAAATCATCGGCCCGTGCCAAGGGTGAAAGGCTTACGGTTCCCATCACCATCGTCGCAGCGAATAACATCAATCTGTTCATTTTCATCCTCATTACCTTTTGCCCGGCCCAAAATAGGGCCAAGCGGTTTGTCGTTGATCCGCTTCGCTCGGATCAAAAACTGACCGAGTGAGCGCACCGAGAATGAGCCTGCGAAACTGAATATCGAATGAATGAAACGTGACCATGTTGCGGCATCAATAAGGCCAAACATGTCCCAAAGGGCTTAATGAATTCAATATGATAGATTGTGTGAAACGAAAAGGAAGTGGGGCGAGTGACCGGATTCGAACCGGCGACATCCAGTACCACAAACTAGCGCTCTAACCAACTGAGCTACACCCGCCACAAAGATCCTGAAAAGCAAGCGCCTGTTTACCCCCAGTGTTCGGCTTCGTCAAGCCCAACTTTAAGCAAAGAAGACGGCAACAGGCACCAACCAATCTTTGCCTATTTTTTAAGCAGACTGCACAAATATTATGCATGTTCTTGATCGAGTCAATGCCGCTGTGCTGCACAAAATACCAAGCTTTCCGCCGCATAATGCCCAGCTTAAACTTGTTTTAAAAACTGGCACAAGTTGTGCTGATAGAGGGGCAATATTGGAGGGCAGAACACCCCAGACAGGAACCAATGCAAGGCCAACGAAGCCACGAACGATTAAAAAGACCGCACCGCGAGCCGGACGGCCTGTAATATCCGAAAGGAAACCAGTGAAAAAAATCGAAGCCATTATCAAGCCTTTCAAACTGGATGACGTTAAAGAAGCCTTGCATGACGTTGGCGTCACGGGTCTGACCGTGCTGGAAGCCAAGGGTTTCGGCCGTCAAAAGGGTCATACTGAATTGTACCGCGGCGCAGAATATGTGGTCGACTTCTTACCTAAGGTCAAAATTGAATTGGTGGTAGATGACAATACACTTGAAAAAGTGGTCGAGGCCATTCGTGACGCAGCCAATACCGGTCGGATTGGCGATGGCAAAATTTTTGTCTCAACCATTGATGAAGCAATTCGCATTCGCACAGGTGAAACCGGACCTGAGGCTATCTAGCCAGCCACTAAGCTATCGAAACTTACAACTAACCAACCGCACCAGCGGTCAGATACGGGAAACTAACAATGTCTAAATACCAAAACCTCAGCGCAAAAGAATTTTTGAAACTGAAAAAAGAAGGCGAGTTTAAATGGGTTGACCTTCGCTTTACCGACCCGCGCGGTAAATGGCAGCATCTGACCATGGATGCAGATGTTGTCAACGAAGACATGTTAGAGGATGGCGTGATGTTCGATGGGTCATCCATCGCTGGCTGGAAAGCCATCAACGAATCTGACATGACCCTGAAACTTGACCTCACAAACGTCAGCGAAGACCCCTTTGCAGCGCAAGAAACCCTAGTGGTCTTCTGCGATATTGATGAGCCGTCGTCTGGCCAATCCTATGAGCGCGACCCCCGCTCTACCGCGAAACGCGCCGAAGAATACCTGAAATTCACCGGCATTGGCGACACGGTCTATGTGGGGCCTGAGCCTGAGTTTTTCATGTTCGATGATGTGCGCTTTAATGTGGACTATAACGGCGCCAGCTATTCCATCGACGACATCGAAGGCCCCTACAATACAGGCCGTGGTTATGAAGAAGGCAACTATGGGCACCGCCCCGCGATAAAAGGAGGCTATTTCCCAGTTGCACCGATCGACAGCGGTGCGGATATTCGCGGCGAAATGGTCACGATCATGAAAGAACTGGGCCTGCCGATGGACAAGCATCATCACGAAGTTGCCCCATCGCAACATGAATTGGGCATCACCTATGGCACGTTGGTTGAAACCGCTGACCGTGTGCAAATTTTCAAATATGTGGTGCATCAGGTGGCGCATACATATGGCAAATCAGCGACCTTCATGCCCAAACCCGTTGCTCAGGATAATGGCTCTGGCATGCATGTTCACCAATCCATCTGGAAAGACGGCCAGCCCTTATTCGCCGGGAATGGCTATGCGGACCTCAGCGAGACCGCGCTCTATTATATCGGTGGTATCATCAAGCACGCCAAAGCGATTAACGCATTCACCAACCCAACCACAAACAGCTACAAGCGGCTAGTTCCGGGCTTTGAAGCGCCAGTCTTATTGGCTTATTCAAGCCGTAACCGCTCAGCGTCTTGTCGTATTCCTTATGGTGCAGGGGCCAAGGCGAAACGCGTTGAAATCCGCTTCCCTGATGCGACCGCGAACCCTTATCTGGCTTTCTCTGCCATGCTGATGGCTGGTCTGGATGGCATTCAGAATAAAATACACCCCGGCGAAGCTATGGACAAAGACCTTTATGCCCTGCCACCTGAGGAGTTGAAAGATGTCCCAACTGTTGCTGGCAGCCTGCAAGAAGCCCTCGATGCGCTTGATAAAGACCGGGACTTCTTGAAACAAGGTGATGTGTTTAACGACAGCCAGATTGATGGCTATATCGCCCTGAAACAGGAAGAAGTCGACGCCTTAAGATTGAACCCACATCCTGTTGAATATCAGATGTATTATAGCTGCTGATCGCGGTTATCAGTGACAGCAACGACCTAATACCTCAAGCCCCGCTGAACCATTTCAGCGGGGCTTTTTTGCGCGCGATGGTTGCGTCAGACTCCCGAAAACAGATGAAATTTGGCAAATCCACTTGCGCACAGTCGCAAATCTTGCATAAAACATTCATGTTTCCTTATGATTTAGACGCTAACCTTGTGGTCAATCATGAGACGACTAAGACCCCTGTGAGGCTGTACCAAGGTTTGGCAATGAAAAACCCAGATATAAAGGATTTGAAAGCGCGGCTGGAGGGCAGCAACGTGTCCGCGACGACATTTCTCGCCACGGACTATCTTAATCATTACAACGAAGTATTCATGCTGCTGGAAATGGTTCCCGACATGCCTGACATGTTAGAGGAGCTAGAAGAATGGCAACCCAAATCCTATGTGCAGCATTTCCGCGATTCCAGCCTCGGCGAAGCTGAATTGGCGATCGAAGCCTATGAAAACTGCCCCTTGCAATATCGCCTGCCCTTCGATCAACTGACCGAGCGCCTAGACCAGATTATTCAGGATACAATTTTAGAGGCACAAAAACTGTTCACCGCTGACGATATCCAAGGCCTGAACGGCCTTGTCGAGCGCGGCCTTTATGCCATGAAAAAACTGTGGGAAGCCCTCAACGCCATTATTCACGCCAATCAGGACACGCTGAACCAAGGCGCTGTCGATGACCTGCTCAACGAAGACTTCGCACTTTCCCAAGCTGTATGATTGATCGCCCACCAATGCACTAAGCTCGTTTCAGGCGCTGGGGAATCTAAGCGTGAAGGTTGTGCCCTGCTCGGGTTTAGATTCAAACGTAATATCGCCGCCCAATCGCTCCATGGCTCGCTTTACAAAGCTTAAACCATAGCCGTGTCCTGCAACCCCTTCCTCATTATCACCACGTCCTCCAGCTTCAAAAACTTTTTCTCTGAACTCCGCGCTTATCCCCTTGCCATTATCAATAATATTGATATCCGCATAATCACCGCCCTCGGTGCCATCAGCGACAATGGAAATTTGTGGGGCCCGGCCTGGGTGCCTATATTTTATTGCGTTGGAAATAAGATTATGAAAAATCTCTCTGAGCTCTGTCCTACGACCAACCACATCCGGCAAAAACCCGACACGTACACGACCGCCCAATTGCCGCACTTGGTCATCAAATTCCTGAAGAACCTCCCGTACGATTGCCCTAAGCGGAACCATTGCGGCCGACTGGTCTGCCGCCGCGGCCTCTGCCACCAATTGATCAATCTTCGCGCTCATCAAATCCAAACGGGTGATTGCACCCTGGATCAGTTCTGCGCCCTTTTCCACCAATATAGCTTTATCCAAATGTTGCAAGATTCCCAATGAACCGTGAACAGCTGCGATAGGACTTTTCAAATCATGCGCCAATACGCCCGTGAGTTCTTTCTGCCGCTCATTGGAAAGTCGTAAATTTTTTAGTGCCTTATCCAGCTTTTCCTCTGCTTGCTTGCGGCGCGTGGTATCCCGTTGAATGGAGATAAAGCCCGTAATTTCGCCGTCAGATTGGCGGATCGGCGCAATATCCCACTCAACCCAATAACTGGTTCCATCGCGCCGATAATTTATTGCTTCACCATGAAAGCCATGGCCTGCCTGTAGGGCCGCTTTCAGTGCAGACAGAAGTTTACTGTCCGTTTCGGGACCCTGGAACAGTCTCGGGCTTTGCCCGATCAGTTCGCTACGGGCATAACCCGATATTTTTTGATAGGCATTATTGACATATTTGATGGTCGGCCCCGGGGCTACCAAATTGGCATCAGTGACCAGAATTCCATCGGCCGCCGAATCGAATGCTGAGCGGAGTTCTTCAAGTATTTGTTTATTTTCCATAGACGAGAGATATCTATAAACGCGCCCTAGCTGTCAAGACCGATCGGGCAAATTAAACAATCTCAAAGGGCCTAATTCGCCTTAGGGGCATCACCTCGACGGCGGCGCTGACCGCTATCTCCGCCATTGGCCTGACTGCTGGAATGGCGACGTTCGCGTTGATATTGGGATGGGTCCAACAGGCTTTCAAGCGCAATGACTTTAACGTCACCGCTCAACTGCTTGCCCCATTTATTGACGCGCTGCAGGATAACGTGATCTGCATCGGTAAACGCTAGCTTACACAGGCGCTCTACACGCCAACCGGCGCTACTCCCCGGCTGCCAAAACATATCCCCGGGATCTATCACAGCCAACCCCTGCGGCAATTCAGCAATGTCAGTTTCTTCGAACCCAAAAAATCTGGAGAAAAAATTTGATCCCGTTTCAGACATACGCCATCTCTCTCTTCCATACTTGGTATAACCTTTACCACATACCACAACATATAGCACCGCCAAACCAAAAATCAAAAAAAGCGCGACTTGATTTTTCCGCCCGCTCGCCTTATCAAGCCTGTAAATGGCGACGAAATGGACGAAATCATGGCCAAAACGCTTATTGCAGCCTTCTATAAATTCACTGACCTACCGCAATTTCGGGACCTAAAGCCTGAGTTAGAGGCCTTCTGCGCTGAGCGCGGATTGAAGGGATCGATTCTCTTGGCGCCCGAAGGCATCAATTCAACCCTATCAGGCAGTGAAAACGCGGTGATGGATCTGCTCGCCCATCTGTCCGCGATGCCTGAGTTTCATAATTTAGGTTATAAATTGTCTTGGGCAAGTGAACAGCCGTTTGGCCGGATGAAGGTACGCCTTAAAAAAGAAATTGTCGGACTGGGTGATCCAAGTTTTGAACTGGACCTGCGCCCCCACGATCGCATGGGAATTGAAGTGCCGCCGGAGGACTGGAACGCCCTAATTTCCGACCCGGAAGTGGTGCTGATTGATACCCGTAACGACTATGAAATCGGCATTGGAACCTTCCAAGGGGCTATTGATCCAAAGACGAAAGGTTTCAAAGACTTCCCAGACTATGTTAAACAAAATTACGACCCAAAAAAACACAAGAAAGTGGCCATGTTCTGCACTGGCGGCATTCGCTGCGAAAAGGCCAGCGCCTATATGATGGCCGAGGGATTCGAGGCCGTCTATCAGCTCAAAGGCGGCATCCTGCAATATCTAGAGGATATCCCGGCAGAGAACAGCATGTGGGAAGGCGAATGTTTTGTCTTTGACGAGCGCGTGGCTGTGGGGCATGGGCTTGAAATCTCCGACCATGAGATGTGCCTGTCATGCGGCTTCCCAGTCAGCGCCGAGGACCGCCAGAGTGAAAAATTTGAAGCTGGCATCACCTGCCCGCATTGCTATGACACAATCACGCCGGAACGTATAGCGCGGTCCCGCGAGCGCATGAAACAGCTGAAACTGGCCGAAGAACGCGGCGAGGCCTGTTAGGGCGTTTAATCCTTCTCAGGGTCCACCTCTTCAATTGAGATAATGCCTTCACGATTACGGTCGCGCAGATAGTTTCGCATAGCGATCTCCTTTGCAAAGACTTGGGCGTGCGCTGGAAGCCCTCGGAGAACAGCGTCCACCCGCGCCTTATTCGCCAGTGGATTCTTACCCATCGCCAAAATGAAAGCCGCAGGATTGGTCGCGTTGGATGCGCCAGCTGAATAGATCTTGCCGTTATACAGGTCTGCGATCCCCCAATCCTCAACCACGGCCTTAAATTCAGTCGCAGGATATAACCGCGCTTGCATGCTGGGTTTAGCAAATTCAAGCAGATGAGCCTTCAGGTCCACCTCGAAGTCGGGGAAAAGCGGAGCAACGCGTTCATAGAATGTGGACACCTTGACCACCGGCCCAGCAAATTGAACGCCCCTTAAGCTGGAAATAAATTCCTTGGCATTGGCCTGCAACTGAGGCCAAACATCATCGCCATTGAACGCTTCGGTCATAAGGTTGGGGCTGCCAATATTTCCCAAATAGAAGCCGTAGGCAACCAAGGGGTTTGGCCATTGGTCCATCACTAAAAGCTCGATATCGCGAATGCTCATGGCCCGGCCAGCGACGTCCAAGATTTTGGAATCGTCCAGATTGGCAGCCCATTTACGCAGGTTTGACAGCGGCCATTCTTCAGCAAGCGCTTCAAAAACCGCGACATTGCGCAAATTAAGCCAATAGGCCAATTGCTCGCTGGGGGAGAGGTTTTCCAAGGGCATTTCATCCGGTAAACGCTCCAGAGAGCGTCGGATAGCGCTCACCACGTCCTTTTCGCCATCCGACAAACTGTGAAACAAGACCTTGTTGGCCTCAAGGCGCGTGGGGCTCTGGCTAGCACTGGAAAGCCTTGTACCAATCGTCGGGCGCACTCGCGGCGCGTATGTCCGCGAGGATGGCCCGGTATCCCACACCGTCTCCTTCAGGACCGCCGTCCAATCGTCATAGCTGATAATAAGATTTGGATCATATGTGATTCCATTTTCCGGTTCCGCGCACGCAGGGAAAGCTAGGCCAATCGCCAGAAAAATGCTGACAGCAATGGCGGGGCTAAAACGCATATTCAGCCCTTATCCGTCAAAATCTGCGCTGTCATTTGCTGCAAATTGTGAATATAGCGTTCTTGTGACCAGCCACAGCTTCGTGTCAGAAGCTCCCAGTTCTGGATCGACAGCATGGTCCATAATATATCGGTTGCCTCTTTCACCGAACGATCCGCCGACAAGACGCCATCGTGTTGAAGCGCCTTGACCGCCGCCTCACAACCATGGCGCAGGGCATTCATACGATCATTCCAGGCGGCCTCTGCGGCCTCGTCGGTATCCTTCATGGCAAACAAGGCCGATGCAATACAATACACATCGGGAATGTAATTGCCCCATGCATCAATAAACAAATGCAGACGCTCAACCCCCACCGTGGCGCGGCGGCTGGCGTCTAGGCGCGCATCAATATTGTGAATTTTGTCAGCGTGGCGCGCCAAGGCCACCAAAAGATCCGCCCGATTGGGGTAGTGCAAATACAGCGCTTGGCGGCTGATCCCCGCAGCCTTCGCAATATCGGCCATGGTGACAATCTCATCGTGGTTTTCCCCAATGAGATTACAGGCCGAGGTGAGGATTTTCTCGGCAGTTTGTTCTTTGGTTTTTTTTTGACTTGACATGATGTAAAGCAATCCTTATTTGACACGGTGTAAACTTTACACGGTGTCAACCTTATTTGCAACCACGAACAGTCACAACAGAGGAAAAGATCATGAGCAAGAAAATATTCATATGGGTCGCCCACCCCAAAGCCGGATCATTAAGCGAGGGATTGGCAGATGCCTATCAAAAGGGCGCGGAAGAAAGCGGCGCACGCGTCCGCCGCATGGATCTGCACACCATGCAATTTGATCGTAACGACGATGAGATTGGCTTCGCCACCAGCGAATTGGAACCAGACTTGAAGGCCTGGCAGGACAATATCGATTGGGCCGATCACGTCTTGATTGTCCACCCCTATTGGTGGGGCGCTATGCCGACCAAGGCCAAAGCCGTCATTGATCAAGCCTATCGTTCCGGATTCGCGTACAGATATAAAGCCCGCGGCATCGCGTGGGATAAACTGCTGACTGGCAAGACGGGCGACGGCATCATTACGTCTGATACACCGCCCCTGCTTGATACACTTTTATATTGGCAGCCGGGTCGCCGGGTGTTGAAAACGCAACTGTTTGACTTTACTGGTATTAAGGCGAGAAAAATCATTCAATTGGGTTCGGTTAAAATGGCGACCAAGGATAAAATCCAAGGCTGGCTGGCGCGCGTGCAAAAAATGGGCGCTACAGCCGCGGCTTAATCCGTCAAGATGTCAAATATCAGGGGGCCACAATATATTGTTGTTGCCCCCTGCCCCTATGCCATATATTACGGATTAGTGTATAAATTCGGGGTATATTAGCGAACGATGAACGATCTTTTTGAAAATGTTTCGGCCACCAGCGCCGACTATTCGGCCAAGGATATTGAAGTTCTGGAGGGCTTGGAACCCGTTCGCCAGCGTCCCGGCATGTATATCGGTGGCACGGATGAACGCGCTTTACACCATTTAGCGGCCGAGGTTCTTGATAACAGTATGGACGAGGCCGTCGCGGGCCACGCCAGCCGCATTGAAATTGAATTGAACGAAGATGGCAGCCTCTCCATATCCGATAATGGTCGCGGTATTCCCATCGACCCGCACCCCAAATATAAAGATAAATCCGCGCTGGAAGTGATTCTGACCACGCTGCATTCGGGCGGTAAGTTTAAAGATGGCGCTTATGCCACATCTGGCGGTCTGCACGGTGTGGGCGTGTCGGTTGTAAATGCGCTGTCCGCATGGCTACAGGTTGAAGTTGCCCGTGACCGCGCACTTTTCCAGCAAAGCTATGCCCGCGGCAAGGCAACATCCAAATTAGATAACAAGGGGGCTGTTTCAAATAGACGCGGCACCAAAATCACCTTTTTGCCCGACGACGAAATTTTCCCGAAAACCGATTTTAAGCCCTCCCGCCTCTATAAATTGGCGCGGTCCAAAGCGTATTTATACAAGGGCGTCGAAATTCGCTGGAAATGCCCAGAGAGCATGATCGCCAAGGATGACGACACCCCGACCCAAGCCACCATGCATTTCCCCGGCGGTCTGCGCGATTATCTTTCTGAAGCGCTGAAGGACAAAACCATGGTGGTTGAGGAGCCTTTCGCAGGCGCGGCGGCCTTTCCAGGTGGGGCGGGTCAATTGGAATGGGCCATTGGCTGGCCCGCTTATGGCGATGGATTTGCCAATTACTATTGTAATACGGTCCCGACCCCCCAAGGCGGCACCCATGAAAGCGGGTTTCGCGCCGCGCTGCTCAAGGGCGTCAAAGCTTATGGCGAGATGACTGGCAACAAGAAAACCAAAAACATCACGGGCGACGATATTATCGGCACGGCGGGGACGATGCTGTCGGTCTTCATCCGTGACCCGCAGTTTCAGGGGCAAACCAAAGACAAACTCTCCACACCTGAAGCGGCAAGACTGGTCGAAGCCGTGGTTCGCGACCATTTCGACCATTGGCTAACAGAAGCCCCCGACCGGGCCGAGGTTCTACTGCGCTCGATTCTGGAACGCACTGACGAGCGCCTGAAACGCCGTGAAGAACGTGAAGTGAAGCGAAAGACCGCCGTTGGCCGCGGGCGACTGCGCCTGCCCGGTAAACTGACCGATTGCAGCCAACAGGACATGGACGGAACTGAGATTTTTATTGTCGAGGGCGATTCCGCTGGCGGCAGTGCCAAACAAGCGCGCAACCGTAAGACCCAAGCTGTGTTGCCCATTCGTGGTAAAATTTTGAATGTGGCCTCCGCCGCCACCAACAAGATCAACGCCAATAGTGAAATTTCCGACCTGAACTTGGCGCTGGGCTGTGGCATGCGCGATAAATATGACGGCAGTGCGCTGCGCTATGAACGCGTTATCATCATGACCGATGCTGATGTAGACGGGGCGCATATTGCGACATTGCTTATGACCTTCTTCTTCAAGGAAATGCCGCAACTGGTCAAAGACGGGCATCTTTATCTGGCGCAGCCGCCGCTTTATCGGATCGCCCAAGGCGGCAAGGTGCTTTACGCCCGCGACGACGACCATAAAGACGAACTGATGGAAACCGAATTTACCGGCAAGGGCAAGATCGAGATTTCCCGCTTTAAGGGCCTTGGCGAAATGCCCGCGGCGCAGCTTAAAGAAACCACTATGACCCCGGCAAACCGGACGCTGCTGCGTATTGACCTGCCAACCGACAGCAACGAAGCGGCAAAAACCGCCAATCTGCTCGAAGACTTGATGGGTAAAAACCCGGAAAAGCGCTTCAACTTCATCCGTGACAATGCCGAGTTTGTCCGCGAGAAAATCGATATATAGCCTTTTTTATCGAATAAGCGTTGTGGTTTAGGCTGTCTCGGAACTGTCATACTAGATTCACATTAGAGTCTCGAAAAGGCTGCATATTATCCTCAAGCAAATAAGGAGGATGAATTGCATCATGCAACGACCAAAATTGACGAAAACGCTGAAATTCTGGCTCAGCTTCGCGAGTTACAAGATGTGGCAACTACGGTTAGTGCGGGCGTTTCACGCGCTCTAAAAGAGGCAACAGAAACCGTGATACAAGAACACAGCCTGCGCGCCAACCGCCCCTATCAGGCATGGTTTCACCGCCCCACCATGTATTGAACACCGGATTAGAAATACCGCGAGCCCGTTCGCAACAAAAACTTCATAAAGTTTTCACAACAGTTTCTTTTTAACCAGCCATATATCCCCTGCAAGCGAGTCAATAAACGGAGGATAGAATGGCAGAAATCAGAACAAATATTCACGAATATAGCCAGGAAGAGAATATCGACCAGCTGATCTTAGATGCAATCAAGAGTATTCTTGAGGGTGAGCCTACCAATCTGCAACGCGCCAATCAAATCCTTGACGAGCTGCCCAAGCAGAGCCAACGCGGGCAAAAACAGCCTTAAATCCCCAGCCAGTCCTTCATCGCCTTGGTCACGGCCTCTGGCTGCTCGATCATCGGCAAATGACCGCAGTTGGGGATCGTCACAAGATGTGCTTTGGGAATAGCATCGGCCATTTCCCGTGCCAATTCTGGCGGGGTGCGCTTGTCTTGTTCGCCGACCAAAACCATGGTTGGGCAGGTAATCTCCATCAAGGTTGCGCGGCTATCTGGGCGTTGCAAAATGATCTCGGACTGATTGATAAACCCATCTGGCCCAGTATCGGTCGCCATTTCATAAACCAAAGACGTGATCTTTTTATCTTTTAAGGACTGGGGCGCCAAAAAATTCTTTATGAGAGTCGGGCTCATCCCCTTAAATCTGCCCCGCTTGGCCAGCTTAATAAAATCACGTCGGCCCTTTTCCATACGCGCATCATCTGTGCGCGCCTGCGTGCCAATCAGCGCCATACGCTCTATGCGTTTTTCCTCCATCACGATCACCGCCTGGCGCCAAACCTCGAACGTGATATAGCCGCCCATGCTATGACCAGCGATCGAAAAATCGCCAGAGGTCAAATCCAAAATGGATCGCGCTAAAGATACCAAACCATCTGCATGGTCATGATTAACAACAATAATATCATGGGTGTCTTGCAACGCGTCGATCTGATGCCGCCAGAGTTTTTCGTTGCAAACGAGGCCGGGAATTAGAATGAGTGACGGCTTGGTCATATAAATGGTCTCCCTATCGTTAACTTTATTACCAAGGCTGCCATCGCAAAACCAGCAATAGATTGACAAAAGACGCGAATTGCCTATGCTGCGCGGCGATGGATCGATTTGCCCATCACTAGCGGTTTGAAAAAACCCGCTAAGATCAAAAGTGATTGAATGTAGGGCTCGCCACAAAAGGTGGGCAAAAAGAGAAAAACCATATGAAATTCCAGTATATGGGGTTAAGCGCAGGTCTTCTGCGTGCTGTGGCCGATGCCGGTTACGAAAAGCCCACACCGATTCAGTGGCAGGCCATTCCTGCTGTATTACAAAAAAAAGACGTCTTGGGGATTGCCCAAACAGGCACCGGTAAAACCGCAGGTTTTACACTGCCCATGATTGATCGCTTGGCATCGGGCCAAGCCAAGGCGCGCATGCCTCGCTCACTTATTCTAGAGCCGACACGCGAACTGGCCGCCCAAGTGGCCGACAGCTTCGAAAAATACGGCAAAAACCACAATCTCTCCATGGCGCTGTTGATCGGTGGGGTGCAAATGAATGCCCAGACCGCCGATCTGGACCGCGGGGTTGATGTGTTGATCGCCACGCCAGGTCGATTGCTTGATCACCTGAACCGCGGCAATCTGATGCTGTCGGGGATTCAAATTCTCGTTATCGACGAAGCTGACCGCATGTTGGATATGGGCTTTGTGCCTGATGTTGAAGAAATTTGCTCAAAAATTTCTCAGGACCACCAAACCCTGTTTTTCTCGGCGACCATGCCACCGCCCATTAAAAAACTGGCGGACAAATTCTTGAACGACCCGAAGGTTGTTGAAACTGACCGTACGTCCTCCACCGCGGACACCATTGAGCAGTCTCTGCTGAATGTGGCGCCGCGCGGAAAACGCGATGCGCTGCGCAAATTATTGCGCGGTGATGATGTGAATAACGCGATCGTCTTCTGCAACCGTAAGATCGAAGTCAAAGATGTTTATAAAACCCTGAAAGGCGATAAACTCAACGTTGGGCAACTGCATGGTGATATGGCGCAGTCCGAGCGTATGGAGGTGCTGAAGGGCTTTAAAGATGGCGATATCAGAATATTGGTGGCATCGGATGTTGCCGCCCGTGGTTTGGATATTCCCAGCGTAAGCCACGTCTTTAATTATGATATTCCCCACACCGCAGAGGACTATGTACACCGTATCGGCCGCACAGGTCGCGCGGGCCGCAAGGGCTTCGCGGTGACATTGGCAACCCGGTCCGACGGAAAATATGTTGATGCCATCGAAAAGCTAACCCAGAACAAGTTTAAACTGCACGCAGATTCGGGTGTGGCTCAAGCACCTGCTGCGGATGGTGACAAGAAAAGCGCCAAAAAATCCGATAAAGCGGAGCAACCTGCAAAAAAAGCCTCCGCACGCAAACCGCGCGGTAAAAAAGAAGCGCCCAAGGACAGCGTCGCCCCGGCCGACAAACCAGCCAGCACGTCAGAGGCTACGACAGATTCAGCCCAAGATAAAAAACCAACGGGCGGAGCCAACCGCGATGATCGCAACCGCGGCGAGGCCAAAGCAGCCAAGCGTCAAAATTCTGGCCCAAAAACTGGTCAACACCAAAAAACTGGTCAAAAGAAGACCGCGACAAACCATGCGCAAAAATCCGGACGTACAAACAACTCTGGACGCGGACAAGACCAGAATACACCGTTGGGCTTTGGCGACAATGTGCCGAACTTTTTGAAATAAAGCTTATTTTGACCTGAACGCCGCATCCATCGCAAGGCGGCCCCAATAGATCATTTCATCGGGGTCGTCGAATACCTCTTCCGGCGCAGAATAATAGGACATGGTGGCAACCTCGCCATCCTTTTTCTCATATTGGAAGGCTGTGCACCCGCAATCTTCGAATTCTTCGCGGTTCACATCATCGACTTTGAAATAAAGCGCTTCGCCAGCCAATAGCCCCATCATTCGGCCATCTATATAAACACCTGCCCCGCCAAACATATTGCGGACGGACACATCGCCCAAGGGCTCCAGCCCCTCGACAACAAATTCTATCAATCCCTTGCTAATCGGCATAATCAAAGCAACATATTATTGGTCTCGGCAGGCAGGTGCAGGACCAGCCCATCGAGGCTTTCATCAATGATAATTTGGCATCCAAGCCGCGACGTCGGCTTCAACCCATAAGTCAAATCGAGCATATCGTCTTCTTCCTCGCTGGCGGTGGGCAGTTTCGCAAACCAGTCCTTGGCCACAATCACATGACATGTGGAACACGCCATAGACCCCTCACAGGCACCTTCCATATCAATACCATTGCGCTGCGCCACATTAAGCACGGATTCGCCTAATGCCGCATCGCAATCAATACGTTTGCTGTTTTGTGGTTGAATAAAGGTGATTTTGACCATGAAACACTCAGCTTGACCCACCATTGCACTGGCGACAGGCTAGCTTGCTTTATCACCATATTCTACTGCAAATTTAAGTTCGGCTGCGTGTTCTGTCCCACCTTATGAAATATTCTGTTTTCTTTGTTGGCCCGGATCAAACGCCTGATCGATGAGCGCATCCGACAGATCGGCCTCCGTCATGTTAACACCAAGCATCGTCGCCTCTTCAAAATTAGCGCCCCGCAGATCCGATGCTGTAAAGTCCACCTCGGTTAAATTGGCACCGAGAAACGATGTTCCCACGCACTTTGAATTGGTGATGGATGCCTTGGTCAGATTGGCCGCCCAGCGCCGCGATCCATTCCCGCCAGCAACATCGACAGGTGCAAATCGCGCCCCAGACATATCCGAAAAGCGCAGATTGCTTTCGCGCATATTTACACCATCCAAATTTGCCCGCACAAAATTTGCCCGGGACAAGTTGGAATCCGACATGTCCGCCATGGACAACCGCGCGCCTTCAAAATTACAGCGCGCCATATTGCAATCCCGCAGGCTTGCGCCCAATAAATTGACCGAGCTCATATCAAAGCCCGACAAGTCAGCCCCCTCTAGGTCGCACCGTTTGCCCGCCTCGCCATTGCTTTCAATCCACAACTTGTGAGAGATCAAGACCTCTTGAAACATCTGCTCCCGGTCCTGTTGCATGTCGTGCATCATCAAGCCATCTATGCGCGCCGCATCCATTTTAGCACCGTCCAAGATCGCCCCAGTTAGGTTCGCATGTTCCAAATTCGCCCCGCTGAGGTCAGCATTGCTCAAATCTGCAAATTTCAGATTGGCATTGGAAAGATCGGCATGGGCCAAATCAGCCGCGATCAAGTTGGACGATTCCAATTTGGTGCGTTTCAGATTGGCACTCCGCAAATTGCAGCCCGCCATCAATGCCTTGGTGCAATCGGCCCCTTCAAGATTGGCCCCTTCAAGATTGGCCGCCCCACTTTGTGACTTTGTTAAATTAAGGGGTGACGTTCCCTGACCGACACTGCTGCGCCCGGCACTACCACTGGGGCGCGCCACACGGCCATCCAACAGCGTCCCCGCCCGCAGATCGACGCCGCGCAAAATCGCCCCGGGAAGCTTGGTGTTCTTCAGTTGGGCACCACGAAAATCAACCTTGGACAAAATGGCACCAGAAAGATCAGCATCATTTAAACAGGCCGCAAAAAAGTCACACGCTGTCATATCAGCGTAGCTCATATCGCAGCGGGCCAAATTAGCCCCTGAAAACTTAGCTCCTTTAAGAAATGCATTGGCAAAATTAAACCCTTGAAGGTTGGTCAGCGATAGGTCCAATTTACGACCACCCTGCCCCTTCATGGCGAGTTCATGCTCACTAATGGCTTCAATCAATTGAAAGGGTGTCAATTTCATCTCCCGTTCGGTTATATGCTACGGCTTTTACGGCTAGGCAGGTCTTGCCACCAATATTATTGCTCGAGAACGAAATGCAATTACACGTTTATCGAGAATAAGAATCAATGAAGCATCCCGAGGAGATTGTATAGAAAAAATAGATTTACAAGGTATTAACACACTTTTTACGTGTGTACACAACCGCTAAACTGGCCAAAAGCCATAGCCAGTGGGGTATGTGGGGCTATTTTTGAACCGGGTGCAGACCGCCCAAAGCTGTCACGGCAATGCTGATTCGATTAGCTGCAAAGATAATTTCGTCTTCCGTGGTGAAGCGGCCAATGCCAAACCGAATGGATGATTTGATTAAGTCCGGGGGCAATCCGAGGGCCTGCAATACATAGGATGGCCCTGTGGTTGCCGATGCGCAGGCCGCGCCGCTGGACACCGCAAGGTCGCGCAACTTGGTCATCAACAGGTCCCCGTCGAGGCCGGGAAAAGACATATTCAGATTACCATGAAACCGCGCATCTAAAGACCCATTGATCATCACACCCGCGCAATTCATCAACACCCGCCCCCGCAGCATGGCGGATAAGCGGTTGATCCGTCGGACTTCCTGATCGCCGATGTTTTTGATGATTTCCGCAGCCTTACCAAAGCCCGCGCACAACGCAGGTGACAATGTGCCCGAACGCAATCCGCGCTCTTGTCCACCCCCATGCATCTGAGGGTTAAGAGCGACACGTGGCTTTGAACGCACATAAAGCGCACCAATGCCTTTAGGGCCATAGGCCTTATGCGCGGAAATACTCATCAGGTCGATGCCTTGCACATCTACATCCAGCGGGATTTTACCCCAGCCCTGCGCCGCATCAGTATGAAACAGTGCACCTGCATCGCGGGCGATATTCGACAAGGCCTTCACGTCTTGAATAACCCCAATCTCATTATTCACGGCCATAACACTCAGCAGTGCCGTATTGTCGCTGACGGCGCGGCGCACAGTATCCAAATCGGCCAGTCCATCGCGCCCCACGGGCAGAACCGTCACAGTGTAACCGCGCTTCTCCAGCGCTTTGGCACATTCGAGAACACATTTATGCTCTGTCGCCAGTGTGACTAAATGATTGCGTTTGTGGCCGTAAGCCTCCATCACACCCTTGATCGCCAAATTGTTTGCTTCTGTCGCACCAGATGTGAAGACAATATCTTCTGCATTTGCGCCGATCACATCGGCAATATGTTCGCGGGCGGCATTCACGCCTGCCTCGGCTTCCCAGCCAAAACGATGGCCAGAGGAATGCGGATTGCCAAACTTCTCAGAAAAATACGGCGTCATAGCCTCGAACACATCCGCATCCATTGGCGTGGTCGCCTGATAATCCAAATAGACGGGCGTTTTTACATCATTCATTTTGCTGACGCCTTCGCCATTTCAGCCTGACCCGCTTTTTTTTGGTAGATTTTTTGCCACGCCTTAAAGAAGCGATCCACTTCGCCCGCATTTGTATCTGGCCCCATGGAAATACGTATCGCATTTAGGCCGTCCTGACCGGCCCCCATAGCATTCAACACATGGCTTTCGCGGACCCGTCCCGATGAACAGGCCGAGCCGCTAGAAAGGGCAATGCCAGCCAAGTCGAATTGCATAACCTGCACATCGCCCGGGACGCCCGGCATCGATATGGAAAGCGTATTCGGCAAACGCTCTCCCCCGCTGCCAAAAGCTTTTGCATCCGGCGCACATGCCAATATCTTGGCCTGAAGTTCATCACGCAACTGACGCACGTGATCGTATTTATCCATATCCCGTTGCGCCAGTTCACTGGCCACGCCGAAACCAACAATGCCGGCGACATTTTCCGTGCCGGACCGTCGCCCACGTTCCTGACCACCCCCCACAAGAAATGCGTTCACATCGATGCCGGGGCGCACAATCAGCGCGCCGATGCCCTGCGGGCCACCCATTTTATGGGCCGCGATGCTCATCATATCGACACCAAGTGCGGAAAAGTCCACGGGAATTTTAGAGACCGCCTGTATGGCATCGGTATGCACCAAAGCGCCAAATTCATGCGCCGCCTTTGCGATATCGGCAATGGGCTGGATGACACCCGTTTCATTATTGGCCAACATGATTGACACCAGCGCAGGGCTTGGCGCTGTGGCCAAGGCCTTGACAAGGGCGGCCATGTCCACCACGCCATGCGCATCCACAGCAACATGGTATACTGGCTTGCCTGTGGCCGTTGCGGCCTCGACCGTGGCTTCATGTTCGATAACAGAATGAATGATACTGGCCGCGGCTGTGCCACGTAAGGCCATGTTATTGGCTTCGGTGCCGCAGCCAGTAAAGATGATGTTTTGCGGGCTGGTATTGATCAACGCTGCAATGCTGGCGCGGGCATCATCCACCCGCAAGCGCGCCGCACGCCCCGCCCCATGTACCGAAGACGGATTACCCACATGGGACATTGCCTCTGCCACCGCGTCAATGACGCCGCGCTTAGGAATTCCGGTCGCGTTATAGTCAAAATATATGCGTTCAGCCATGGTCATGAGATAGGCGTTTGCCCCCCTGCTTGCAATTATTTTCTACCACAAGAGTTCGAAAAGCTTGCAAAATCGCTCAAAGATTCTTTATAAAGCTGCTCTCACTGTTGGGATGGTGCGCTGGTCAATCGTTTTTCTCTTATGGAAAGTCTCAGTTAAAATGCCTGAAATTATTTTCAATGGCCCGGAAGGCCGTCTTGAAGGTCGCTACCAACAAGGTAAAAGCGACACGGCACCGATCGCCTTAATTCTGCACGCCCATCCGCAGTATGGCGGCACCATGAACGCCAAGGTTTGCTATAATCTTTTTCATCTCTTTGCCCAGCGCGGCTTTTCGGTCCTGCGCTTTAATTTTCGTGGTGTTGGCCGTAGCCAAGGCGAATTTGATAATGGCATTGGCGAATTGAGTGACGCAGCGTCCGCCTTGGATTGGTTACAGGGCTTTAACCCCAACGCGTCAAGCTGCTGGGTGGCTGGCTTTTCCTTTGGCGCATGGATCGGCATGCAGCTTCTGATGCGCCGCCCGGAACTTTCCGGCTTTATTTCCGTCGCTCCGCCCGCCAATCTTTATGATTTCTCCTTCCTGGCCCCCTGCCCATCATCGGGCCTGATCGTGCATGGCAGTCAGGACGAGATTGTCGAAGCCGATAGCGCCAAAAAATTGGCTGAAAAACTACAAGCGCAACGCGCAATCACCGTCGACTATGACGAGATTAAAGGTGCCGGACACTTCTTTGAAGACCATCTGGATAAAATGGTGACCAGCGTGGATAGCTACCTGACCAAGCGCCTTACGGCTGGTATCAGCGCCCCGACGGGCAAGCGAACTGGTCGCTGACCAAACGACTAAGCGTGTTTATGAACAACACCGCCGCGGCCATCGCCGCGGGTGCCTGTTGTCTCTGGAAGACTGATCGGCAGACCATCCATCACCCGTAGGCCAAGCCAAGCGAAGGCCTCAGCCTCAATCGCATCCCCATTAAGACCGATCCGCTCCACTGGTTCCACAGGAGCCACTAAAACCTTGTCCAATATATTCATCAAGGTCGCATTATGGCGGCCGCCGCCCGTGACGTACCAGTGTTCGGGCGGGGCCTCCATCGCATTGACTGCCATTTGAATAGCGGCCGCGGTAAAGGCCGTCAGATTGGCGGCACCGTCTTCTAGACTTAAGTCTTCAATGCCCGGCGTTTTAAAAGCATTGCGGTCAAGTGATTTGGGCGGCAAGGCGGTAAAGAAGTCGTTGTCCAACCACTTGGCCAGCAGCGCCCCATCCACATGACCACGCGCAGCGGTGGCGCCATTTTCGTCAAAGGACTGCCCTGCCTTTTTTTGCATCCAATCATCAATGAGCGCATTGCCCGGCCCGACATCAAACGCTTTGATCCATGTCCCCACCCCGGCAGAGGCAATGGTTGTGACATTGGCAACACCGCCAATGTTCAAAATTCCGTTGTTTAATCGCAAGACCCGCCCAGTAATCATCGCTTGATGGTAAAGCGGTGCCAGCGGCGCGCCTTGGCCACCTTTGGCCATGTCGGCGCTGCGAAAATCGTTCGCCACGTCAATGCCTGTCAATTCCGCCAGCATGGCGCCATCGCCCAATTGCCATGTCCACCCCGCTTTTTGACCGTTACGCGCGCTGCCCCCTTGCTCAGCGCGCTGGGCCGGGGGGTGGTGCAAGATGGTCTGACCATGAAAGCCGATCACGTCAATCTCGCTGGCTTGTTTATCTGCCTGACCCAGCAGTTTGAAGACAGCCGCCGCATGACGCCGGGTTAATTCTTCTTCCATAGCCCTGATCGCCTTGGACGAGCGCCCCTTTCGCTTGCGACCAGAGACGCTGTCTATCGTCTCTCTCAACTGCGCACGGAAATCGTCATCATAGGGGAAAGATAGAAACGCGCCGCGGGTTTTAATAAATCCATCCTCAACACAAAGCAGTGCCGCATCGATACCATCCAATGAAGTGCCGCTCATCAGGCCGATCGCCCATCGTGTCTTTTGCGCGCTATTTTTATCCGTCATATGTCCCTCAAATTACTGCGTCAGTGCCAAACTAATATGTGACAGGCCGAAAAGATATGTTAAACGGTGGCAGGTCAGCGTGCCACAAAAGAGTATGCAAAAAACACAAATACGGATGCCTAATCATGACGACATTTAAGTCAGAATTCTTGAATACCCTGTCAGAGCGGGGATTTATTCATCAGCAAACTGATGCCGAGGGCCTTGACGCGTTGCTGAATTCCGGCACGCAGACGGCTTATATCGGGTTTGATGTCACCGCGCCGAGCCTGCATGTGGGGTCCCTTCTACAGATTATGATGCTGCGCCATTTCCAGAAAAGTGGGCACAAGCCTATTGTTCTGATGGGCGGCGGCACAACCAAGGTTGGCGATCCATCCGGCAAGGATGAAAGTCGGCAGATGTTGACCGACGAGATTATTAACCAGAACGCTGCCTCCATACGCGGGTGTTTCGAGCGCTTCTTGCAATTTGGCAAAGGCGATAGCGACGCCGTCATGGTCAATAATTCTGAATGGCTGGATGAATTGCATTACATCCCATTTTTGCGCGATATCGGGCCGCATTTCACCATAAATCGCATGCTGACATTCGATTCCGTTAAACTGCGATTGGAACGGGAACAGCCGCTCACTTTCCTTGAATTCAATTATATGATCCTGCAGGCCTATGATTTTATGGAACTGAGCAGACGACATGATTGCCGGATTCAACTGGGCGGGTCCGATCAATGGGGGAATATCGTCAATGGAATCGAACTGGCGCGCCGGATTGATAGCAAAAACCTGTATGGGGTCACCTCACATTTGATCACTACGGCCGATGGCGGCAAAATGGGCAAAACAGCCAAGGGGGCCGTATGGCTGAACGAAGCGCAATTGCCCAGCTATGATTATTGGCAATTCTGGCGCAATTCCCAAGACGCCGATGTGGGCCGCTTCCTGCGGCTATTTACCGACCTGCCACTGGATGAGATTGCGCGACTTGAAGCCTTGCAAGGTTCCGAAATTAACGAAGCCAAGAAAATCCTTGCCAATGAAGTCACCGCATTAGCCCGCGGCGCAGCGGCGGCGAAAAAAGCTGCGGAAACCGCCGCGCAAACCTTCGAGGCCGGGGAAACAGGCGATGATCTTCCCACGGTGCGCGTGTCCACCGCTGATCTAATGCACGGTATTTCTGTATTAGATGCCTTTGTTCATGCCGGTCTGGCGGCCTCCAAAAAAGAGGTGCGCCGCTTAATCCAAGGGGGTGGAGCGCGCATCAATGACCTGTCCGTCACCGATGCAGATAAGATGATTAATGAAGATGATTTTGGTAACAGCGAGAGCATTAAACTTTCCGCTGGTCGCAAACGTCACGCCATCATGAAGGTTCGTTAGAGGCGTCTGGCTGATTTGACGGTTGCTCAGGCTCAGATGGAACATCAATAGTTCCACGCCGTCCTTTGAACAGATTACGGAGAAACCCTGGGGCAATCGCCGACAGGGGATTGAAACTAATATCTGGCGCGGCGCGGGACCCCTGCACCCGGTAGGACAGCGCAAACAAGCCCCCATCACGCCCCCCCAGCAAACCGCCCACCAGGGGTAATTTACCCAGCAGGGTATTCAGGGAATACGCCGGAATGACCAATCCGTTCAGGTTAATCTGCGCCATGCCCTGATCCAATTGCCCTTCCATCGTAAAGCCGATCGACTTGCCATAGGCAAAAGCATCATTCACATCGATGACACCGCGATTGATGGTAAAGGGCAATTCCATCTCATCAAATTGCATGCCGTTATTATCGATCATGTCATCAATACCATAGCCTGCTGCTTCGGCTTCCAAGGCTGAGACCAAGACTGACGACTTTACTATTCTAAAATCATCAATACGCACATGCCCCGATGACGCGCTGGGCATGCCACGGCCGTTTAATTCTGCTGACGCGATCAAGCTGCCGCCGGAGCCATTTCTAAATAATCCCAAACCCAGCGCCAATCGCCCCGCGTCGCTTGAGGTAATCTCAAGGTTGCGTTTTTCAAACGTCCCCGACAATATAAGGCGGAAATCGCTGCTTCCGGGCGCTGATCCACTGTCTGCAAAACGACCGCGCAGGTCCGCCGTTGTCCAATATCCGCCCGCGTTCCACGCGTCCATGACCAAGTCAGATAAGATCACGCCATTGCGCGCTGTTGCGTTCTTTGCATTGATCAATATCACTGCCTCGGGCACATAACCCGTCCCCTCGCCGCCCATCAAATCATCCAAGAAGAAGGACAGGTCAAGTCGTTGCGCATCTACATTCAATTCGAACTGACCTTCATTGCCCAAGCTTGCAACCAGACTGAGGTCATGACCCGCAGATTTTAATTCGGACACATAGGCTTCACGCAGCGCAGATGTCTCGCGGTCAAATAAAAAGCTGCCACCAAGTGAAAATTCCTCGGTGCGGGCGGTGAGGTGATCAATCCAAAAACGGTCCCTTTCCCATTTCATCTGAAAGGCCACTTTGCCCGGCGTCCGCGCTGGCTTAAACCAGTTGAGACGGGGTGATGTCACCCCTGTTTCATAAAGATCAACCACCACATCCGCATCACGCAAATTCTTGCCGTCACTGCGGACCGTCATATTGATCCGCGCAGTACCATCCACGCGCCCCTCAGCCGGCAAACCAAAGGTCTCTAGATGGGCGGCATTGACATTCCCGCTGAGTAAGAAACTGGACCGCGGCTGGCCGTCCTCTTGTGCTGTAAAGCTTTGACTCCAATGCAATTCCAGCGGCACCCCCTTCAAGCGAATAGGACCATGGGCAGACAGACCCGTTTTTTCTATATGCAGGTTCAACTCCCCATCGCTTAGGCCGCCATCGCGCAGCACGTCAGGAAATGCCAAATTGCGTGTACTAACCTCTATTTCCAGCTGCACATCGGCAAAGGTGGTGCCTTTTCGCGGCGGAAAAGTGAATTTGGCGTGGGTGGTCGCCTGCCCGGTGATATCATCCGGGCTGATCCCAAACCGTGTGGGATAACCAAGCGGCGCGTTGTCAATAAAGCGCATCAAGGCCCCTGCATCACTTTGCGCACGCACATCTGCATGGGCCAGTGCTGTTTCTCCGCGCCCAGAGTTTTCAATCAACAAACGCGCAGATGTAATCGGAACATCCCCTGCCTGACCGCCCACAACTTGAATATCCACCTGATCAGAAAGAATGACCGCCGTGCCACTGGTGCCTATAATCGGCGGCAATGGCCGTTTGTAATGGGCGGTGGCGTCTGTAAATTCAACATCAATACGTATGGCGCCATCTGGCAATGGTTTTTTACCCCAATCATCCGCGTCGACAGCCAGTTGAAAGCGCGCGTCCTCCACATGAGCCATAGGCAAGTGTAGATCAACCCAATTACGGGCATTGGGTGCCACCCGGGATGGCCAATATTTCAAAACGTCACGAATCGACATATTGCTCACATCCAAAAACATGCGAACATCCGGCTTGCCAATTTCCGTATCTAAGCGCAGAACCCCATCGGCTGATAATTGCCCGCCTGCCAAGCTCGCCAGAAAGCGGTCAAGCCGCAGCGTCCGTGTTGCATGCTTATAGCGACCGGCAACTTCTATTTGGTCGACGTCGGGGCTTTTCTCAAAGAGCGCTGGCAAGTTCAAGCGCCCCGCACTGCCCCCAAGATCAAAGGTTGCCCACTGCGCAACTCCGTCGCGGTCAAAGGCCACATCCACACTGCCAAACACCGGCAAGTCAATGGTTTGCAACAGCCCCCCCAAATCAACGGAACGCGCCAGCAGCGCCGGGTTCAACTCGTCAAATATGAAGCGTAAAAATCCAGAGCCTTTCTCCGCGCCTTGTTCTTCGCCATCAATCAAGGGGCGTTCTTCCACAGGTATCGAATATACTTGAATGCGGGCGTCCTGCGCCTCGGTCACAAGACGCAGATCCAAATCCAACTGCAAACCATCCTCCCCGCGCGAAAATTGTAACTGCGCCCCGGGCAGGTGCCAATATTCACCGGTAATGATTTCTTCCAGTTCAATATCGCCGTCGCGGATACTGACCTTTTCCATACGTGCCAGTGGTCCCTGTATTTCACCACTGCCGAGTAGGGCCTGAAGCAGTCCCAAAATCGCGGGTTTTTCGCCGGACTCTCCCTCGCTAACGGAGGCCCCCTCAGGTCCGATTGCCTCGCCACGCAAGCGCCGGGCGACATTTTCGCCCGACCACTTCAGGTCTAGATGCGGACCAATCAGATCCAGTCGCACTGGCCGCACGCGCCCAGCGATCAAATCAAGGCCCGAAATAGCAAGCCCGACATAGGGCGATTGCGCCAACACAACAGTGCCGCCACTGCTGCTCGGCTCTGCCCGGCTGAACACCACGTTGGACAATTGCAAATCCACCGAACCAGCATCCCGGTTCCAATACAGGCTCGGCGTATCAAAACGGACTTTGATCCCGGGGATGGCGTTTTCAATGGGGGTACGGATCAGGTCATCAATCATCGCAATGGGCATGGGCGAGACGGACAGGCGAGCGAAAAACGCACCAACCAAGAACACTGCAAGCAGAGCAAATCCCACTGCTAGCCGAATTATTTTTCGGCGCTTTCCAAGATGTTCTGTCAATATTATGTCCAACTTCCGGCCCAATACGCGGCCAAATACCCGATGCTTTTTGATTATGGCTGTTTCAATACGGCCGTTATTATTTATACTCGAATATAACCCTGTTTATCCATCAGGACTTTGACATCAATAAGGCACGCTTATGGCCCTGTGGCAACCCGCAAAAACGCCCGAACCGACGTTACCAAAACGCGCAGATGATATCATCATATCGCTGATGGAAACAACGGATGATCGCACCTTAAAACTTGCCTTAAGTGACCCTGAAAATTCCATCACCAAACTTGTTACAGGTGTTGCGGGAAATGCGCCATTCCTCGCCTCAATGATGGCGCGCTACCCAGAGTTTCTGGCGCGTATTTTTGTTCTTGGCCCGGACAAGTGTTTGAAAACAGAGCTGATGGCCACCCGCCAAGCGGCAACCGATGCCCGCGATAGGGCCCAACTGATGCAGGCCCTACGCCGCGCCAAGGCGCATATTTCGCTTTTGGTCGCGCTGGCTGATATTGGCGAAGCATGGAATCTGGACCAGGTGACACAGGCCTTGTCAGACTTTGCATCCTTGGCCCTAGAATATGCCACGGCCCACTTGCTGCACCAAGCCATGACAAAAGGTGACCTGCCATGGCCAGACAATGAAGCGGCCCCAGCGACGCCCAATCTGGCCCGTGGCTGTGGCTATGTCATTCTGGCCCTTGGTAAACTGGGTGGGCAGGAACTTAACTATTCCTCGGACGTGGACCTGATTGCACTCTTTGACAGTGATCGGGTGGACTATCGTGGTCGAAAAAGCGCCGGGGAATGTTTTGTCAAAATCACCAGAGACCTTATCGCCATCATGCAGGATCGGACACCCGATGGTTATGTATTCCGCACCGATTTCCGTTTGCGCCCCGACCCGGGGGCGACACCGCTAGCGATCAGTTTGAATGCAGCGGAGGTTTATTACCAAACCATTGGTCAAAACTGGGAACGCTCGGCCATGATCAAGGCCCGGGCGGTTGCCGGCGACATGGAAACGGGCGCTGAGTTTCTGTCGCGGATGCGCCCCTTTGTCTGGCGGCGCAACCTTGATTATGCGGCGATCTCTGATATTCACGCCATCAAATCGCAGGTCCATCAATTTCACGGTCATGACCTTGGCCGAAACGGTGCCATGAAAATTCCCGGCACGGATATAAAAATTGGCCCCGGCGGGATTCGTGAAATTGAATTTTTTGCGCAAATTCAACAACTTATATTTGGTGGGCGGGCGCGCGAACTTCGCGCACCAGCGACCCGCGACGCTTTGCGCGCTCTTGTGGGTTTTGGCAAGTTAGAGGCCATCGCACAGAATGAACTGGACGAGGCTTATGTTTTTCTGCGCACGCTGGAACATCGCCTACAAATGATCCGCGATGAACAAACGCACAAAGTCCCCGAAAGTGCCGATGGCTTGAATAATATCGCTAAATTCATGGGCTTTGACGACGTGAATAGCTTTTCTGATGCGCTGCTGGCGCGGCTGAAAACTGTGCGCCGCCATTATGATGGGCTGCCCGGCGGCGATGCATCAACCCCTGCCCCCGAAGCGATCACTGGTGAACAATTAGGCCTCCATCTTAGCGCGTTGGGGTTCGACGATGCCCCCGCCGCCATCCGCATCATTGAAAATTGGCGCAACGGGCGGTACCGCGCCCTGCGCACGGCCCGTGCCCTTGGCCTATTGGAGACTTTGCTGGGGCCATTATTAAGCGCTTTTGCGGCAACTTCCGAACCAGACCGCGCCTTGCAACGCTTCGACGGGTTTCTGTCGCAATTGCCATCTGGGATTCAACTGTTTTCATTGTTTCAGGCCAATCCATGGTTATTTCGCCTGATTGCCCGCATCATGGGCAGTGCGCCACTATTGGCCGCACATATGGCGCGTCATCCCGGCCTGCTAGATACGGTCCTGACGCCCGGGTTTTTCGATGGCTTACCCACACAGAAACCCCTCATGGAAAGCTTGCACCAACAATTGGCCCTTGCTGAAAGTTATGAAGGCGTCCTTGATCAAGCGCGCTTATGGCTCAACGACCGCCGCTTCGAAGTTGGCCTGCATATTTTGGAAGGACGCGTGGATGTGCGTGGTGCTGGCAAAGCCCTGAGCCTATTGGCGGATATCGTTTTGGACGCTCTTATTCCAGAAGTCGAGCGTCATTTTGCCGAGCGCCACGGCGTTTTCCCGGGCTGTGGCGCCAATTCTAACTACAGCCTCGGAGCGATTGCCATGGGGTCATATGGGGGCGAAGAGCTTTCCTATACATCCGACTTGGACATTGTTTTCCTGTATCAGGCGCCCGGCGCTGATCAAGTATCGAACGGCAAACGCCCGCTGCCGCCCAGCCAGTATTTCTCGCGTCTGGGGCAGCAGGTCATTACCGCCCTCACCGCCCATACAGCGGCCGGCGGTCTATTCGAACTGGATCTGCGCCTGCGCCCATCGGGCCGGGCCGGGCCGCTTGTGGTGACCCTTGAGACCTTCAAAATTTATCAGCAGAACGAGGCTTGGACATGGGAACATATGGCCCTGACCCGCGCCCGCGTGGTGTATGGGAGCCATCTGTTCCGCGACCAGATTGAGATTGCAATCGCCAACACCCTTGCCGAACCCCGCCCGTCGGAAGCCCTGCGCCGTGACGTTTCACAAATGCGTGACCGCACGAATAGTGAATTTGCAACCGACAATATCTGGGCACTGCGAAACATCCGCGGGGGTTTGGTGGATGTCGAATACATCTGTCAATTTACTCTGCTCAAGGCCGGCGGTGCGCGCACCGAACATCCGCCAACCATGTTGGAAACAATTGCCAGCTTGGCCGAAGCAAACCTGATGGCCGTTGAAACCGCCGAACAATTATCCAAAGCGCAGCATTTCATGCAGACAATTCGCGGCATTCTCGCCCTGTGTCATGGCCCCGACCCCAACGAAGAGACATTTTCTAACGAGCTAAAGTCAATGCTGGTGGACGCCACTGGCGAGACAAGCTTCACAGCATTGAAACAGCGCCTTGAAGAAACACAAATGATGGTGTACGCGCTATATCAACACACCATAACCGACGAGGAACCCGATGAATTTAACTGAAAACCAAGCGGCCCCCGCCTTTTCTGGCCCCACGGATACCGAGGGCACAATTTCACTGAACGATTTTGCTGGCAGAAATCTAGTGGTCTTCTTTTACCCAAAGGATATGACCCCCGGGTGCACCAACGAAGCCATCGATTTCAGCCGTCTGAAACCAGACTTTGACGCCGCCAACACTATTATTTTGGGGGTCTCCAAGGACAGTATCGCACGGCACGAAAAGTTTCGCGCCAAGCATGATCTGAAGTGCTTATTGCTTTCGGACGAAGATGGAAAAATGCTCGAGACCTATGGTGCGTGGGGCGAAAAAAAGCTCTATGGCAAAACCTATATGGGCATTATTCGCTCGACCATTCTCATCGACAAAACGGGCAAGGTGCGTAAAGTTTGGCCCAAAGTGCGGGTCAAAGGACACGCCGACGAAGTCCTTTCAGTCGTTCAAGAAATCGCTTGAGAAATTTTATATAATAAATTGATAACAAACAATAAAAACATATCTAAGTCGGCTGTATCGGTGCTGCAAACCGCTGCACCTGAGGCGAAAACAGACCGCGCCCGTGAAACCGCAGCAGCGTGGTTCGCGGGTCACCTCCCCCATGTGTTTTCAACCCCCACCCCGCGCCACCCGGCGCGACCCGACACGCCGCAATTATTATCACCGAGAGAATTGCCCAAGCGCCGAAAAGGCGGTAGCACGGACACTCGAAAAGCGCTGTTGCACGCCATCGCACATATTGAATTCAATGCCATTGATTTGGCCTTCGATATGGTGGCCCGCTTTGGCAGCCAGATGCCGCGAGAATTCACCGATGACTGGGTCCGCGTCGGCGACGACGAAGCCCGTCACTTTAAGATGGTGAACGACAGATTGATTCAGCTCGGGGGCCGTTATGGTGACCTTCCAGCACATGACGGACTTTGGCAGGCGGCTGTTGAAACAGAAAATGACCTTGCTGCGCGCCTTGCAATTGTGCCGATGGTGCTGGAGGCCCGTGGCCTTGATGTCACACCGGGTATGATTCAACAATTCCGTAATCACGGCGATGATGAAAGCGCTCATATTTTGCAGATCATCCTTGACGAAGAAGTCAGCCACGTTCGAACGGGGGTCAAATGGTTTGAATATTTGTGCCATGCCTCTGGCAAAAAACCACATGATTACTTTGACTTACTGGTCAAACGCCATTTTCATGGGCAAATTAAGCCGCCCTTTAATCACCGGGCGCGCCACGCAGCAAATATGAACCCGGACTATTATGATCCAGCCAGCCAAGTCTAAAAGCTTACCTTAGCCCTGCCCCAAACACGGCTGCTGCCCACTAGATCTAGTATGCCCACAGAAAACACTGAAAAAAATACGGGAAATAACTGTTCTTAGGGGAAAATTATCTTTTCCTCGACTAGTGTTTTCATTACAAATAGTGCAACTTGAGTGAATTGGTTAATTTATCTGGGGGAACTGGTGACAAACTGGTCCGAAAAACGCGAAGCGCTGGCAATACGTATTGCCGAGCTATTCCCCGTGCGGCAAATTTACTTCCGCACCAATGGTGTCGTGCGTTTTATTGCAATCCCGTCATGGGTTCAAATTGGCTTGCTTACGCTCATTATGGGTGCCTTCTTGTGGGTGGCAATGACCTCGTTCCATTATTTGCGCCGCGATGCCATTTTAGAAGACCGCGAACAAACCATCCGCGATATGGCGGTACAGGTCGATGATATCAGCGATGATATGGACTTGTTGAAAAAAAGCGTGCTGGAACGAGCGGCACTGCTAGAAAGTCGCCAAAAATATCTTGAAGGCATATTGGAAACAGATCCGGTCAATCCGATGGTGACCAACGCATCCATCGGACCGGAACTTGATCAAGATGACACCCCGGATTCGAACACAGCCAGTGACCGCATACCCGCATCAGATGACGGTGGCTTTGAAGACAACGACCAGACCGCCAGCCTGCTTCCAGATGTAGATTCCCTGCAAATTTTGGCGTCTGAACGCCTTGCAGACGTCGAAGCTGGCCAAGAACGTATCGCGCAGGCCCTGTTAGAGCGTGTAAATACCCGCTTTGCCGAGCTTGATGCGCAGATTGCGGAAACTGGTATTAATTCTGCCAATTTATTTAGCAACTGGGATGGCAGCGGCACGTCGGTCGCCATGGGTGGGCCATTTGTGCCAACGCTTGATGTCAGCAACGCCAGCCTTGTAGGCGAAGACAATTCGAAATTCATGTCGCTGGCGGGCGAGTTAAATACCCGCTGGAGCGAAATGCAGCAGGCTTATGATGCGGTATTTTCGATGCCATCGATCGAGCCAGTGACCGATTATTATATCTCTAGCCGCTTTGGCCGACGCACTGACCCCATTCGCAAGGCACCGAGTATGCATTATGCGCTGGACATGCCGGGTGCCGCAGGAGCGCCAGTCATGGCAACTGCGCCGGGCCGCATCACCAAAGCAGGTAATCGCTATCCTTATGGAAATCTGGTGGAAATTGATCACGGCAACGGCTTCAAAACCCGCTATGGGCACCTGCAAAAGGTCTTGGTTAACGTCGGCGATGTTGTCGATCGTGGTCAAAATGTAGGAAAAATGGGCTGTACTGGACGTTGCACCGGCACCCATGTGCATTACGAAGTTTGGTTTGCGGGCCGCCCGCGAGATCCGCTTCCGTTCATGAAGGTGCAACTCGACATTCTAGAAAACGAAAGGCAAGAAAATGAATGATGGATCAAACCCCGGCAAGCTGCGCGGTGACGCGTCTGGCTCTGCCCCTTCAATTATCAGTGCCGATGTGAAAATCGTTGGCAATATTTCAACTGTTGGCGAAATTCAGCTGGATGGTGTTGTCGAAGGCGATGTCATTTGCAATTCGCTGACCATGGGTGAACATGGTGGCATAACGGGTGTTGTCGCGGCAGACAGCTTGATCATTCGCGGTAAGGTGGACGGCACAATGCGTGCGCGGTCCATCCGACTTGAAAAATCAGCCAAGGTCAAAGGCGACGTTTGGCACGAAACACTGAGTGTGGAAGCTGGCGCTCGCATTGAGGGTAGCTTCATGCACGATTCTGACCCTGTCATCGCCAAAGACGCCAAAAAAGATGACAACAAAGGGGGCGACACGACCAAAACAGACGCCAACAAGACAGAGGAAAAATCAGCTAATGATGATGGCGCTGATGTTTCCATTCTCGGCGGTAAGGGCGGTAAGTTCGCCGCTGGCGCCTAACCGCAGCCCACAAAATTGATGAAATTTTTACGCGGGGACCTTGGCGATCAAGGTCCCCGTTTTTTTAATCGATATCCTCGATTGCAGCGCCGCCCTCGCCCGATACCCGCGCTGCCAAGGCGGCACTGATAAATTCGTCCAGTTTGCCATCCAGCACCGCAGACGGCTGTGAAGATTCGACACCTGTGCGCAAATCTTTCACCATTTGATAGGGCTGCAACACATATGAGCGAATCTGGTGCCCCCAGCCAATATCAGATTTCTGGGCATTTTGTGCGCTCGCCGCATCTTCGCGGTCACGCAATTCCTTTTCGTAAAGGCGGGCACGCAGCATTTTCATAGCATTGGCGCGGTTCTTATGCTGAGAGCGATCCGATTGGCATTGCACGACAATGCCCGTTGGTTCATGGGTGATCCGCACCGCACTATCGGTCTTGTTGATATGCTGCCCGCCCGCACCCGAGGCGCGGTAGGTATCAACGCGAATATCTTTATCTTCAATCTCGATATCAATATCGTCGTCCACCTCAGGGTAGACCCAAACGCTGGCAAAGCTGGTGTGGCGACGGGCATTTGAATCGTAAGGCGATATACGCACCAAACGGTGCACTCCAGATTCCGTCTTTGCCCAGCCAAAGGCATTCTCGCCCTTAACCTCGAGCGTCGCGCTTTTGATCCCCGCTTCGTCGCCCGCGGTTGCTTGAACAATGCTGGTTTTAAACCCGCGTGCATCGGCCCAGCGGTGATACATGCGCAAAAGCATTTCGGCCCAGTCCTGACTTTCGGTCCCGCCTGCACCAGCGTGAATTTCAATGAAGCAATTGTTCCCGTCCGCCTCGCCGGACAGCAGGCTCTCTAGTTCCATGGTGCGGGCGCGTGCCTCCAGTTTTTTCAGGCCCGCCTCGGCCTCGTCCACCAGGGCTTGGTCGCCCTCTTCGTCGCCCATTTCAATAAGTTCAAGGTTGTCCGCCATTTCCTGCGAGATGGTTTTGCACCCAGAGATCGCGCCATCCAAGCGGGTTCGCTCCCGCATTAGCTTTTGCGCGTTTTTAGGGTCATTCCAAAGGTCGGGACTTTCGGCGAGGGCGTTCAACTCGTCCAGTCGGTCAAGTGCAGCATCCCAGTCAAAGATGCCTCCTCAGCAGTTCAAGAGACTGCTTGATTTGAGCCACTGTGGCTTCGGTTTCGGCGCGCATAGTTTCTTCTCTAGTCGGGGCGGCGCTAATATAGCCCACCGGTTCCTTGTCTGATCTTGCCATCGGTTTGCATGAAGCCGTTGGCGCCGTCAAGTACCAGCATGGCATCAGTTGGCACAGTCCCGGGAATAAAGGCTTCCAGAATAACATCCCGGTCACCCGGCTCCGCTGGTAATCCAGTTTGCGCATTCACCCTGACCAATTGAATGCCCGAAGGGATTCGAAACGGGACATGATCGCCCTCGCCCAGCGCTTCACTCATAAAGGCTCTGAATACGGGGGCCGCCACATTGGAGCCTTCCTCAAATGGGCCGAGAGAGCGGGGCTGATCAAAGCCGATGAAAACCCCGACCACCAGGTCCGGTGAAAAGCCCATAAACCATGTATCAGCCGCATCGTTTGTGGTCCCTGTTTTACCGGCCAAAGGCATATTCAGAGTGCCAATCCGCCGCCCGGTGCCGCGCTCCACCACGCCTTCCAGCATGGAAACCACCTGATAAGCGATGCGTTCATCCACCACCTGCGCCCGTTCATCAGGAATTTGCGGCTCAGACTGTCCGGAATAGGCCTCCGCTGAGCAAGACGGACACGCGCGCTCATCATGTTTGAAGACCGTGTTGCCGCGCCTGTCCTGCACCCGGTCAATCAGGGTAGAGGTAATGCGCTTGCCGCCATTGACGAACATCCCATAAGCCGCCGTCATATCCATCAACGAGACTTCGCCCGCGCCCAACGACATCGCCAATGTTTGCTGTAGATTGTCACCGACGCCAAAGCGCGAGGCAAAGGCGTTGACCTTTTCCATGCCAATATATTGCGCCAAGCGCACCGTCATCAGGTTCCGAGACTTTTCCATCCCCAGCCTTAGCGTCGAAGGCCCGTAAAATTGGTTGGATGAATTGCGCGGCTTCCACATGCCTTGGCCATAGCCCTGATCCATCACAAAAGGGGCGTCCAACACCAGTGTGGAGGGGGTGAAGCCCTCTTCAAAGGCGGCGGCATAAACAAATGGCTTAAATGCAGACCCGGGTTGGCGCTGTGCTTGGGTGGCGCGGTTAAACTGCGACGTGGCATAGTCATAGCCGCCAACCATGGCCAACACTCGGCCCGTATGCGGGTCTTGGGCGACGATCGCGCCTTCGATACTGGGCACCTGACGCAGACCGAAGGCCGGCACCACCGTAACCGGAAGCCCTTGGGCATCCAAAAAGCCTGAAATAGCGTGCTGCTCGCCGTGGACGCGCTCCACCGGGACCACGTCCCCGGCACTCAATACCTGTGCCGGGTCTTCGATTTGCGGGCCAAGTCGCTCGCCCGTGCGCCACGCCCGTGCCCATTTCAAATAATCCAAGGGAATCCAACCCAAGCTTCCATCTTCAAAGCCGACAACCGCGCCCTCTGCCTGCAATTCCAAGACCACAGCCAAGCGCCAAGCTTCGATGCCAAGGTCCACATCCAGCGCCCCAAGACGATCAGCCCAATCATCAGAAAGAGAAATATCCGTAATGGCACCGCGCCAGCCATGGCGGCGATCATATTCCACCAAGCCATCCTTTAACGCACGCTCGGCAATCGCCTGCAAGCGCGGCTCCAGCGTTGTTTTGACCGAAAGGCCGCCTTCATACAATTGTCCCTCGCCGTAACGGGAATAGAGCTGACGGCGGACTTCTTCTTCGAAATAATCAGCCTGGAAATAGCGTGTACGTTCCCGTGGGCGCACCTCCAGCGGGCTCTGGCGGGCCGCGTGCAATTCTTCCGTGCTAATATAACCAAGGGCCTCCAGTCGGCCCAAAACCCAATCGCGCCGGGCAACAGCGCGGTCATATCGGCGCACCGGATGGTAATTATTAGGGGCCTTGGGTACGGCAGCCAAATAGGCAATCTCGGCCACGGTCAACTCATCAAGCGATTTCCCAAAATAATTGAGAGACGCCGCCGCGATACCATGCGCCCCGTAACCGAAGTAAATCTCATTCAGATAAAGTTCCAGAATTTGATCTTTGGTAAAGGCGCGCTCGATCCGAAAGGTCAGGATGACTTCTTTGATTTTGCGGTCCAGCCGCTGATCAAGTGTCAGCAGGAAATTACGCGCCACCTGCTGGGTCAGTGTAGAGGCCCCCACCAACGGTCGACCCGAGCCAATATTGCGGATATTGACCACAACAGCCCGCATAATCCCCATAAAGTCTACGCCGTAATGATCATAAAAATTCTTATCTTCTGCCGCCAGAAAGGCATTGATCACCCGCTGTGGGATGGCTTCGATCGGCACAAAAAGGCGGCGCTGGCGCGCAAATTCCGTCAACAGGCTGCCATCCCCCGCATGGACCCGCGTTACCACTGGTGGCTCGTAGTCAGCCAATTGCGTATAATCCGGCAGGTCGCGGCCATAATGGTTCAGGATCAAGACAATGCCGACTCCGCCCACAATCACTCCAATGATGGACAGCAGTGCAAAAGCACCGAGAAGGGTTTTTACCCAACTGCGCTTCTTTTTCGATAGATTAGCTTTGTCATTCTTGGCTTTGGCCATTGACCCGCTCATATAGTTTGAATTCGCGTCTTTATAACGCGAGAATACCATTAAACCCACAAATATGGTGCTTAACCCACAAATATGGTGCCCTTATGGCAAAACAAGTCCAAACCGATTAAAACCCGTCTGCTGCCAAGACTTGGAAATAGCGGTCCAACGCCCCACGCAAAGCCGTGGCCATCTGGCGTCTTCCTTCACTTGAATTCATAATTTTTGCGTCCGCACGGTTGGTCAGATACCCTGCTTCCAGCAAGACACTCGGCACATCAGGCGCTTTTAACACCAATAAACTGGCAAAACGATGGGGATTACTTCTGAGAAGAACCTTGTTTTCCATTTCATCGACAAAGATTTCCGCAAAGCGGGACGAATAATTCATTGTCTCGCGCTGGGCCAGGTCCACCAAGATGCTCGTGACCTCGTCGCTTTCACCGGACAAATCAATGCCCGCAATCAGATCAGACCTGTTTTCCTTGCGTGCAAGCCGCGCAGATTCCGCGTCCGATGCCCGCTCCGACAGAGTATAAACCGTGGCTCCGCGCACTTTCCTGTTATCAATACTATCGGCATGGACAGAAATAAACAGGTCGGCCTCCTGATCGCGCGCAACTTCAAACCTGTCCCGGTGGCGCAAATAAATATCCCGGTTGCGGGTGAGAACCACGTCGTAACGTCCTGTGGCTTCTAATACGCGCTTAATTTCGCGAGAAAGCTCCAGCACAATGGTCTTTTCCGGTACGCCGATCACCCCCAAATTTCCCGGGTCCACCCCGCCATGCCCTGCATCAACCACAATCAGACGCTTGTCACGTGCAGGACGTGATGTGCCCACCGCACGAATAGGTGCACGCTGTGGCGTGGGGCTTGCCGTGGTTTGCTGACGTTGCCCCACTGCGGCCGAAAAAGCGCCATCAGTCACCTTTTTCAAGTCAAAAACAACGCGGTATTTATTCCCACCTTGTGGAGGTAGAACAAAGGCGCGATCAACCAACACCTTGTCCTTCAAGTCCAAAACCACGCGGGAAACCCCGGCCCGAAAAAGCCCATAACGGAACCGTTCAACCGCGCCCTTACCAGCCCCTGCACCACTAGTTGGCAAGTCAAAGTCCACTTCTGGCAGGTCAATGACGATTCGTGACGGATTGGCCAGAACCAGATGACTATAAGATATTTCCTCGTCTACATCGATGACCAACCGCGTGGTATCGCCATTGGGGCCAAGACGCAAACCGCTGACGGTTGGCTTCGCGTCAACGACGCCCGCGACCATCAAAAGACTGCCCATCAGCGTGAAGACTAACAAGACCACCCTCTGCAAGACGCCTATTGCCTGTAGGTTACCAGCCATCATTGATTTGTTTTTGAACGGCACGCTGTTGTCCACCCGATATCACCCTCAACTCTGCCATATTAACTGACTGGCCATCATTTTCTTCAAAATATCGTCATTCTCAAGGCAGAAAATAGCGAAATATGCTTTTTATCCAATAATATACGCACTTGATGATTGTATCCATGCTTACATGGCATTATATTGCGTCTTGCATTAGGGCTGCATATAGCACGCCCCTAGCGAAACGAATTAAAGTTTTGATTCTTCTATAAAAATATTGAAGAGGAATTGAGAATCTGGCTGACGCCGAAACTACAGAGGCCCAAATGGCCCGTAGATTTCGCCAGCTCGTATTAGAAACAGTTTTTCGGGATGTGAAGATGCCTTTATGGCCCACCCCCTTAAAGCTAGGTAACAACACCGGCAGATGGCCGGTTAACATAATTGGATCCCGGCAAGCGGTCGGAATATCAAATGCACGAAAACACGTTACAGGCTATTTCTTTGCGATCCTTTTCAGGGTCGGCTGGCGCGTTCGCTAAATCGGCGAATGGCATAGTATTGGCTGACGTTTTTTCCTCTGCTCCAGACCTGTCTGGACGTGGCCGCCAAAATCATCTTACGGGATTCGACATTTCAAGCAGAACAGGAGCGCCCAGCGCCCATACCGCGTCTCGCACCAAAAAGGCATCAGACGCCGTGGGGCTTTGCCGCCCTTCTCTGCTTCACGGAGAATTTCATGTCGAAGAGAATGCTAATCGACGCGCGTCATACCGAAGAAACGCGCGTAACAGTTATCAGTGGCAACCGAGTTGAAGAGTTTGACTACGAATCAAGCAACCGGCGCGAACTGAAGGGCAATATATATCTTGCGAAAATAACACGGGTTGAACCGTCCCTCCAGGCGGCTTTTGTCGATTATGGCGGAAACCGTCACGGCTTTTTGGCCTTTAGCGAGATTCACCCCGATTATTACCAAATCCCTGTTGAAGACCGCGAAGCAATCCTAGCCCAAGAAGCAGCTATTCACGCCGCTGATGAAGACGATGGCGACGAGGTCATGCCTGCGCCTGAAGGCGAAGCAATTCAAGATGCCGCCGCTGAGGTTGACGCCGATGCAGGCGATATTGAGCTAGACCGCGAAGACCCGCTTGTCGACGCTGTCTCATCCAGCGACGAAGACGAATTGGAGCAGGAAAATCTGCGCCTGCGGCGACTGCGTCAACTGAAGCACCGTTATAAAATTCAAGAGGTCATCAAGCCGCGCCAGATCTTGTTGATCCAAGTGGTCAAGGAAGAGCGCGGCAATAAAGGCGCTGCGTTGACGACCTATCTGTCCTTGGCTGGACGTTACACAGTCTTAATGCCCAACACAACCCACGGCGGCGGCGTATCGCGCAAAATTGCCAATACCAGCGATCGTAAGCGCCTTAAAAGCATCATCAGTGAATTAAACGTCCCAGCTGGTACGGGCTGTATTGTCCGCACTGCGGGCATGAAGCGCACCAAAACCGAAATTAAGCGCGACGTAGATTATTTGTTCAAAATTTGGTCGAATATTCGCGAATTAACCATGCGCTCGGTTGCCCCCTCGCTCGTCTATGAAGAAGGCAATCTGATCAAACGCGCCATTCGCGATCTGTATGACCGCAATATTGATGAAGTTTTGGTCGATGGCGCTAAAGGCTATAGATCCGCCAAAGAGTTCATGACCCTACTGATGCCATCACACGCCAAACGTGTGCAGTCCTATACGGATAAGGTGCCATTGTTCCAACGCTTCCAAATCGAAAGTCAGTTGGAATCCATCTATAGCGAAATTGTAACGCTGAAATCAGGTGGCTATATCGTCATCAACCCCACAGAGGCGTTGATTTCAATCGATGTAAACTCTGGCCGGGCAACCAAACATCGCAACATTGAAGAGACAGCCATTAAGACCAATATCGAATCCGCTTATGAAATCGCGCGGCAATTGCGCCTGCGCGATATGGCGGGGTTGGTGGTGATCGACTTTATCGACATGGAAGACCGCGGCAACAACCGCAAAGTCGAACGGACGATGAAGGAGGCGCTTAAAGCCGACCGCGCGCGTATTCAGGTTGGTCGCATCAGCCCCTTGGGCCTGATGGAAATTTCCCGCCAGCGCCTGCACCCTAATTTGGTCGAATCCAGCACCCATGTTTGCGACCATTGTAATGGTACAGGCCGTGTTCGCACCAGCGATTCGGCGGCGCTCCAAGTTCTGCGCACCATAGAAGCCGAAGCCATCCGCGGTCGTTACGGCCATCTGAAAGTTGGCGTCCACCCGGACGTCGCGATCTATGCGTTGAATAACAAGCGCGCTGACATCAGCGAACTGGAAGTCAGATATGGCATCACGGTTGAGATTTTCCCAAAATCCGGCCTTGTCGCCCCGGAAATTGACTTGGTCGGTTCTGGCACCGCGACCAAACCGGGCACAAAAATCACGCCGCCCGCAGCCGCCCATGTTCCCGTTACAGGCAGCCCCAGCGATCACGATGACGATGACGCTGACGAGCCAGAGGACTTACCGACAGCCCCAGCCCGCGCTCAAACCAGTAGCGAGACCAGTGGCGAGGCCAGCAGTGAAGATGAGGGCGAGAAAAAAGGTCGCAGTCGAGGCGGCCGTCGCCGTGGGCGCCGTGGTGGCCGCCGCGCCCGTGCATCGCGAGAAGCCCGTGCACAAAAGGAAACAGGCGACGAGGTAACGGTCGAAGCCAGCGGAACCGAAGGCCCCGCCACTGATGGGGGTGGGGCAACGGCTCCAGCGGATGACAAGACCGCGACCAAGGAGGCCGATGGTGCCCCTTCTGCCCCGGCAAGAGCCAACATCGAAGAGACCCCGTCAGACGAGGGTGAGAAAAAACCACGGCGCGCCCGGCGACGCCCAGCCAAAAAAACGCCCGCTGATTCGGATGCCAGTGCAGATGCCAGCGCCAACGCAGTGGCAAGCCCCAATGATGCCGCTGATGCGCCGGACGGATCGGCTGATAAAGCTGAAAAACCCAAGCGAGGCCGCCGCAAGCCAGCCCAAAAGGATGGTGAAGCCGGTGCCAATCAGGCTGATGCCGCCGCAACGGTTGACGTAAGTGTTGATAAAGCTGGCGACGAAAAGCCAGCGCCGAAACGCCGCCCACGCAGAGCTGCCGCCAAAAAAGACACGCCAGCCCAGACAGGTGACAAAGCTGTAAAGGCTGCACCTGACACCGCCGCAGCGGATAAATCTGCGGGCGACGCGCCAAGCAAAGCGGAAGCGACAAAGGCCGTTGCTAAAAAGCCCACTGCGAAAAAGTCGACTGCAAAAAAGGCTGATGACCAGAAGGTAAGCGACAAGAAAGCGCCTGCCAAAAAGGCACCGACGAAAAAAGCCCCTGGAAAAAAGCCGGTCCCCCCCGTGGCCAAATCCCCAGCAGTAGAAGCCGCAAAAGAAGCTGCACCGCAAAATGACCAACCCAAGAAGAAGGGGTGGTGGCAGCGCGGATAGCCAAGGCGCACATTTTTAGATGTGCCACAGGATTGCCTAAATTGGGGGTCAGATTGGCGGCTAGGCTATTCATCCTAGCTCCATCGTGCATTTGCTATGTTGCGATTAGAGTTTGGCCAAAAAGCGTAGGAGACGAGCACTGCCAAAGCCCGCCCGCATATTTGTCTTGATAACGGCCCTATTTTGGGGACTGACAGGCCCCGGTGCGCTTTCCAGTGCATCGGCGCAAAACCGCATAAGTCTATTGCGGGATGCCGAAACCGAATGGTTCCTGCGGTGGATTGGCACGCCGCTATTTGAAGCCGCAGGTCTGCAGCCTAATGCGGTCAATATTTACCTGATCAATGACCCCACCATGAACGCGTTTGTCAGCGGCGGGCAGAATATATTCTTTCATGCCGGACTGATTATGGAACTGGATGATGTGAACCAAATGCTGGGTGTTTATGCCCATGAGACGGGTCATATTTCCGGGGCACATTTGGCGCGCAGCTCTGACGGGGCCGCCGCGCCGACCGCAATCGCGCTTGGGTCCATGATATTGGGCGTTGCCGCAATCCTTGCTGGCGCGTCTGATGCGGGACTTGGCTTGATGATGGGCGGCCAAACAATGGCGCAGCGCTCCTTCCTAGTTTATACGCGCAGCCAAGAAAACCAAGCCGACCAAGCTGGCGCTGGTTTTTTGGAAGCCACCGGCACATCAGGGCGTGGCATGTTGGAAACCTTCGAACGCTTCCGCGATCAGGAACTGCTCTCCACCCGTCGGCGCGACCCCTATGCAACCACCCACCCCCTTTCTGGCCAACGTGTTCAGCGCTTAACTGACCGGGTCCAACGCTCGCCCTATTTCGACACCCCCCCCCGCGAAGATTATCAATATTGGTATGCCCGTATTCGCGCCAAGCTGAAGGGGTATCTACAAGAACCGTGGCGAACCTTTTCCGACTATCCGGAAAGTGATCAAAGCGATATCGCGCGCTATGCACGTATTTATGCCTATCAAAAAGACCTGAAATTTGATCGTGCGTTGGAAGAAGCTAATGGTCTCATCCGCGACTATCCTGAAGACCCGTTTTTTCAAGAAATTGCGGGCCAAGTACTCTTGGAAAGCAGTCGCGTCGAGCAGTCACTTGATTATTACCGCAAAGCCAATGCATTAAGCGTGCGCAACCCCATTTTGATGACACAGTTGGCCCATGCGCTGGTTGCGCTGGAGACCCCTGAATATGACAAAGAAGCGGCGAAGATTTTGGAGCAAATTGTTGTCATGGATAGGGTCAATGACTTTGCATGGCGCCAATTAAGCGTGATCTATGCGCGCACCGGGCAAGAGGAAAAAGCGGATCTGGCCACAGCCGAAATGTTTCAACTGCAAGGCCAGGTGATGCGGGCGAACTATTATGCGACTCGCGCGGTGGATAAGTTGCCCGAAGGATCGCCGGGATGGTTACGCGCTCAAGATATTTTGATCCAAACCCAGTTCGCACTGGAGGAATATAAGCGGCAAAATCGACGCCGCCGCCCCTTTGATCAGACCTATCTTGACGCAGCGCGGCATTAAAAGCATTATCTGCCCTCTGCTAAGAAATTGACGTCTAAACCCCAGCTCCGAAAACATTTAATCAGGATCCATTCCCATGCGAAAACTTCTCTGCTCTGTCTTTGTGATGGTCTGCTTTGCAACAAGCTTTGTTCACCCAACTGCCCCACAAGCGCAAGACGTAAGCGCCGCCGAACGTGCAGAGATTGAGCAGATCGTGCGCGAATATATCCTGTCACATCCCGAAATCATTCCAGAAGCCATCGAGATTTGGCAACGTGATCAACAAGCCCTGCGTGACCAAGAGGTCAAGAAGGCGCTGATTGCCAACAAATCGCGCATGGAGGCGGATGGGTTTTCCTTGGTCCTTGGTAATCCCCAAGGCGATGTCACCATCGTTGAATTTTTCGACTATCGCTGTCCGTATTGCGTGCGCGCGCACAAAGATATGGACCGCCTGTTGTCAGAAGACCCCGGTGTTCGTTTGGTACTCAAGCAATACCCTATCAAGGATGAGCCGGGCAAAGCGCCCGCGTCATCCACCGCCGCACGGGTTATGACTGTGGCGACCAAAATCAACCCGCTTTTGGCAAGTGTGTTACACGGCAAGCTCTATGAATTCGCTGGCAATTTTGAAATCGAAGACGTCATGAACAGCGCAGCAAGTGTCGGCTTTGACATGACCCAACTACAGGCCGAATTAATCAAACCATGGGTGATTGAAAATCTGCGTGATAATTTCGCACTGGCCCGCGAACTGGAAGTGACCGGAACCCCAGCCTTTTTTATTGGTGATCAGATTCTTCGCGGTGCCATGGGGTATGACGCGATGAAAGATGCCGTCGCTCAGTCCCGGGCCAAGTCATCAGATTGATCTGATAATCGGTTCAAGTGCTTTACGAGCGTCGGATTCGCGCCCTTGTAAATGGCAATCCATGAGCTGGCGATAATGGGATCAAACATCGGGACAATCTGATCTGGACGAATATCGCTTCGCAGCAAACCCGTTTCTAAGATATCGCCATTTGTTAAGAAAAAATCCGCCCGCCCCCGCACCAACATAGCCGGACCAGTCCGCGATGCAGCGTCGACAAATTCGACCAGTTGCTCTGGCTTAAATCCTAGTTGCAACGCCATTTGACACTGGGCAGACGCGCGCTCACACAGCACCGTGCGGCCCTCGGATATCGCCTGCTCCAAACTCAATGCCGTCAATTCAGGGTCATTGCGCGTAAAGACCCGGTATTCGACCACCCGTAAGCTTTTCAGCCAAATAAACTGGTCTTCACGTTCCGTAATGCGGTCCAGATTAAACACCAAGGCATAGGGGTCATTCATTGCCCGCGCATAAGCACGGGACCACGGGCTGAGAACAATTTGATAGTCCAAACCCGTTTGCGCCATGAAGGCATGAACCTCGTCGATATACTGCCCCGCTGGCACACCATTGGAATCATAAAAACGCAGGGGCGGTGTATGATCCGCATGAACTTCAACAGACGGCAGTTCCCCAGAATACGCCGGCATCGCGCTTTGGGTATTCGCCTCAGCAACCGGGATATCTGCACTGATCATCAAAAAGAAAATAAAAATTATACGACTATAACCCACACACGACTCCAGACTCTGCTCGTCACGCGTCAGCAATATCCGCAGGACCAGCAATTATTGGAGCACACGATGTCCACCCTGCAAAATGAATTTTATATGCCGCAGCGTACTGATATCCACCGCCGGATTGCCGTCCACCGCGATCATATCCGCGACCTTGCCGGGTGCCAGAGACCCGATCTTGTCCTGAAGTCCCATCATCTGGGCGTTCACGCTGGTTGCGCTGCGCAAAACCTGAAGCGGTTCCATGCCATATTCAACCATCAATTCCATTTCCCACACCCCATCGCCATGATCATAAACACCCACATCACCGCCCATACACATCGGCACACCCGCCTCTAATGCTGTGATGAATGCGCGTTTTTTTTCTTTGATTCGCAACGGTTCCGGGTCCTTCCCCTTTTGCCAACCACGATAGGTTGAAATGGCCTCGCCTGCGGCGAGGGTTGGGCACCAATAGATGCCATCTGCGGCCATGGCCGCAAAAATCTCTGGCGTACCGCCATCGCCATGTTCGATTGAGCGCACGCCCGCACTGATCGCATTCTGCATGGCCCCCGCGCTGGAGGCATGGGCGACCATATAACGGCCACTTAATTCCGCAACGGTACGAATATCACTCATCTCTGCCACGCTAAACGTGGCAGATGCGGTCCCATCAGGGCCCCAGCGATAGTCCGCATACACCTTGATAAAGTCTGCACCGCGCCCAATGTGTTTGCGCGCCACCTGAACGACACTGTCCCCATCGGCCTCCTCGGCACCCAATGGCACGGTTACATGATCGGCAAACCCCTTGGGGCCATAACTGCCCGTTGCCACCATAGCTGGTCCTGCAACGATCAAGCGTGGGCCTTCAATAACGCCTTTCTCAAGCGCCTGCTTCAACCCGATATCAGCGTAACCTGCACCTTCGGCCCCTAAATCACGCAGGGTTGTAAATCCGCTGTGAAGCTGCGCGCGCAGATGCTGAGCACCGCGCACCGAACGCTCTGCGATGCTTTCTTTCAGGACCTGATCATTCCAACTGACCTCATCATAAGGATGCAGCAAAATATGCGAATGTCCTTCGATCAGGCCGGGCATCAACGTCTGACCCGCCAAGTCAATATCACGTGCGCCATTGCCAGATACCTCTGCGGCTGGCCCCACAGCAACAATCACATCGCCTTCTACCCGCACCGCCCAGTCTTCGTGCATATTCTGACCATCAAACACACGGTCCGGCAACAGCCGCACCGTCTCGGCCGAGGCAAGCGAGGCCCCCATTGCCACAAATAAACCCAATAGTTGCACAAGAGCCTTCATTGCCACGTCCTTATATTAAACCCGCAAGCGGGCTGGATGGATCGGCGTAACGCTTTTTCGCCATGCGCCCTGCCAAATATGCTTCGCGTCCAGCGATCACCGCATGTTTCATGGCCCGTGCCATACGCACCGGGTCTTTGGCTTCGGCAATAGCGGTATTCATCAGCACCCCGTCACAGCCAAGCTCCATCGCTTGTGCGGCATCGGACGCCGTCCCCACGCCCGCATCCACCAGCACAGGAACACCAGCGTTTTCGACAATGATGCGAATCTGCACGGGGTTTTGAATGCCAAGCCCCGACCCAATGGGTGCGCCCAGCGGCATGATGGCCACGCAGCCCATATCTTCAAGGGTCTTTGCGGCGATCGGGTCGTCATTGCAATAAACCATAACCTTGAAGCCATCTTTAATTAGCGCTTCAGCCGCCTCAAATGTGTGTGGCATATTCGGATATAGCGTTTTCTGATCGCCCAGGACTTCCAGTTTTACCAAATCCCAACCGCCCGCTTCGCGCGCCAGTCGCAAGGTCCGCACCGCGTCATCGGCGGTAAAACAACCGGCTGTGTTGGGCAGATAGGTGAAATCATCCGGACTGATGAAATCCACCAGCATCGGCTCACCCGGGTTGGACACATTCACCCGGCGCACCGCAACGGTGATGATCTCGGCCCCCGATGCGTCTAGGGCTGCCCGATTCTCTGCAAAATTCTTGTATTTACCTGTGCCAACAATCAACCGGGAGGAAAATTTTCTTCCCGCAATTTCAAGCACATCTTCACTCACACTCGTCACCTGGTTCAACCTCCACCAATAAAATGAACGATTTCCAACTGGTCCCCATCGCGGATAATAACATCCCCATAGGTCGACTTTGGCACCACTTCGCGGTTCCGCTCCAGCGCCACTTTGGTTGCAGGCAGACCCAGCGTCGCCATCATTTCCATCGCGCTCAATTCACCGGGGAAGTCCCGTGCATCACCATTTATCGTCACCCTGATCACAGCCTATTTTCCTACACGCTCATCTTTGGGACCTTGCGGCAATCTTTGACATCCTTCACACATACTCGCCCCATTCGATACTGGCAACCGCAAAGCCGATTTTGCCATTTTGGGTTTGCAGATTGACCATATCAGCATTATACAAAGCCATTCAATTTTTCCATGTTCACACCCGCGACGTTACGTCACAAAGGGGAAATCGTGGACAAACGGTCCGGCATATGTATTAGCCTCGTACTGAGGCGCCGGCAATAAAGGGGTACCGTAATTCATGGCAAAAGCAAAAGCAGCCGCTAAGTCATCAACACAGGAATTGATTCGCGAATTGGCCGCCATTTTGGACGAAACCAACCTCAGCGAAATTGAGCTTGACGAAAATGGCACACGCATCCGTGTCGCTCGCACCGCAAATGTGGTGGCCGCGCCAGCCGCAGCGCCCGCAGCCGCAGCACCTGTAGCACCCGCGCCTGTTGCCGCCACCGAAGCAAGCGCAGCCGACCCCGCCAGCCACCCCGGCGCGGTAAAATCACCCATGGTCGGCACGGCTTATTTATCACCGGAACCGGGTGCAGCGCATTTCGTCAGCGTTGGTGATCAAGTCACTGTGGGACAAACATTGCTGATTGTCGAAGCGATGAAGGTCATGAACCCCATTGCCGCCGCCAAAGCCGGAACGGTTAAGGCCATTCTGGTGAGCGACGCTGATCCAGTGGAATTTGACCAGCCTCTCTTCATCATTGAATAGCGCGATTTTTTAATCATTGGAAAACGCTTTCGCTCTAGCTAACTGCAGGTTTAATCATGTTTGATAAAGTTTTGATCGCCAACCGCGGCGAAATCGCGCTTCGCATCCATCGCGCTTGCCACGAAATGGGCATCCAGACAGTGGCGGTTCATTCAACCGCCGACGCCGATGCGATGTGGGTCCGCTTAGCCGATGAAAGCATCTGCATTGGCCCGCCCAAGGGCGCGGATAGCTATTTGAACATTCCAGCGATCATCTCGGCCGCCGAAGTCACCGGGGCCGACGCCATCCACCCGGGCTATGGGTTTCTGAGTGAAAATGCCCGCTTTGCAGATATTATTGCCGAGCATCAATTAAAGTTCATAGGCCCATCCGCAGATCACATCCGCCTGATGGGGGATAAAATCAAGGCCAAAGAAACCGCAAAAAAACTTGGCATTCCAGTTGTTCCCGGCTCTGAAGGCGGTGTGAATGATCCGGCCGAAGCGCGCAAGATTGGCGACGACATCGGCTATCCCGTGATTGTTAAGGCGGCTGCTGGCGGTGGCGGACGTGGCATGAAGGTGGTGCGCTCGTCCGAGGATATGGAAAGCGCCGTTATCGCCGCAAAAACCGAAGCGCGCGGTGCCTTTGGCGACGATGCCGTCTATATCGAGAAATATCTGGAAGGCCCCCGCCATATTGAATTTCAAGTTGTCGGGGATAGCCATGGCAACGCGATTCACTTGGGCGAACGCGATTGTTCTTTGCAGCGCCGGCACCAAAAAGTGCTTGAAGAGGCCCCCGCGCCTGCCCTCAACACCGAAGTGCGCGATCACATGGGCGGCGTTGTCGCCAAGGCCATCGCCGATATGGGATATTTGGGCGCTGGCACAATTGAATTCCTATACGAAAATGGCGAGTTTTATTTCATTGAAATGAACACCCGCCTACAAGTAGAACACCCCATCACCGAGATGATCACTGGGCTTGACTTGGTGCGCGAACAAATCAACGTCGCCGCTGGGGCGCCGCTTTCTGTTACACAGGACGATATCAAGTTCAGTGGCCATGCCATTGAATGCCGCATCAACGCAGAAGACCCACGCACATTCGCGCCGTCACCCGGTAAAATTATCGAATATCATCCCCCCGGTGGCCTTGATGTGCGGGTCGACAGTGCGCTTTATGCTGGCTATTCTATCCCGCCATTTTATGACAGCCTGATTTCCAAGCTGATTGTCCATGGCAAGACGCGCAACGAATGCTTGATGCGTCTGCGCCGCGCCCTTGAAGAATATGTGATTACAGGTGTTAAAACCACGATACCACTGCATCAAGAACTGATCGCCAATTCAGAATTTCAAAATGGCGCCTATGATATTCACTGGCTGGAACGCTTCTTGGCTGACCTTGAGGGCGGTGGCGTCTGAGGAGTCCACATTGCGGGTGGGAAGCATTCATGACCGAGGATTCGGAAGAGACTGAGCATACACCTGAAATTAATGCAGACCTTCTGCTGAAAGCTTACATGTGTGGCGTGTTCCCCATGGCGGAAACACGGGAGTCTAAGAGCCTGCATTGGGTCGACCCGAAAAAACGTGGCATCATCCCCCTTGATCGTTTTCACCTGCCCTCTCGGTTAAAAAAACGCCTGCTGCAGCGCCCCTTTAAGGTCACATTTGATACGGCATTTACAAAGGTTATGCGCGCCTGTGCGGCTCCTCGCGCCCAGCAAGACGATACCTGGATAAATGATCAAATACTTGAATTATACGAAGAATTATTCGAGCGAGGATTCGCACATAGTATCGAATGTTGGAATGACAACGGCGATTTGGTGGGCGGTCTATACGGGGTCAGTATTGCCGGGGGATTTTTTGGCGAAAGCATGTTTCACACCGAAACGGACGCCAGCAAAATCGCGCTGTGTCATTTGGTGGCGCGCTTAAAATACGGCGGTTTTACACTGTTGGACACCCAATTTGTCACCGACCATTTGATGCAGTTTGGGGCTGTGGAGATTCAAAGAAAAGACTACCACAATATGCTGGATATAGCGCTTGATCGCAAATCTGACTTCTATTCATTGCCCTCGCCCTGCACTGGCGAATTAGTGGTGCAGGCGATCACCCAAACGTCATAGACCGGGTGTTCCATTGCATTTAGGGCGGGCGAAGACGCCATCATCCAGCCGGTAAACACGCGTGCGTCAGCATCGGAATTGGCGCCAGAGCGGCCACTGGAACGGGCCCGGTCATCAATCTCTAAAAAAGCAAATGTTTCAGGTGTTTCTTCCGGCGGACGAGAACGGCAGGTCCGTGCCTTAATCACCAAAGTCCCGAACTCCACAGCCTGGTCTTGAGGCAAGTCCAATTCCGTTATCCGTGCGGTAATCTTATCCAGCGCCCTGATTCGAGTGATGGTAGGTGGCTGAAACTGACCATCCACATTTTCAACAGGTGCAGGCGCATTCTCAGGCAGGTCCACAGTCTGCCCGGCAACACTGAGCTGCGGCAGCAACAACAAACCTAATAGGTAAAAGCTATTTTTTAGGGTCGTCATCATTATCGTCAGTGGCGCTAAAGACCGCTTGGCCAATCAGTCCAAACAGGTCAAGCGCGCCTTGCGTGAATTCAACTTCATCGCCATCTTCTAGGTATTCATCCATGGCACCGGCCGAAAGTGAAAGGTAATTGCCACCCAAAAGCCCCTCAGACGCCACCTCAGCGGACGAATCCGTAGGCAATTTAAGATTGTTAACAACATTGAAGGTCACGCGCGCCTGGTAGGTCTCTAAATCCAATGTTTGACCGATCACTGTGCCCACTTTGATGCCCGACATACGCACATCACTCCCGACCTGCAATCCGTCTATACGGTCAAAACTAGCCACCAATTGATACCCATCAACTGTACCGACCTCGACCCGGTTATAGGTGTAAAAGAAAAAACTAGCCGCGGCCGCTAAGACAACGGCACCAACCAAAGTTTCGACAATATTATTGGACATAGAGTTTACCTACACTGATCGCGAATTGCCCGTTTGCAGGCGGCTTAGGGTTGCCACGCCTGATAGTCACCGGTGGCCGCTGCCCGCTTGCCGCCAGCAACAGGGCTACCCGATGGAAAATACGCATCCTTTGACCCGGTCAGATTCGGCTGGTGCTCTTTTTCCCAGTCTTTGACCTCTAGCGGTTCTTCGGTCGGCGGCGTATCAAATGTATGATGCATCCAGCCATGCCAATCGGGTGAGATGCGGCTGGCTTCGATCGCGCCATTATACATGACCCAGCGCCGCTCGACCTTACCCGGTTTGGCTTTGGAGCGATAATAAACATTCCCGTCTTCATCACTGCCAACTTTTTCCCCGTAGAGAAATGTGTTCCATTGGGTGCCCAATGTGCTGTCTTCCCACCAGATAAAAATACGTTTGATAAATTTTAGCATTGCAAATCCATTTCACCAGCCTGTGCTCCAAAAAATCCAGAGCCATATGAACTAGGCCTGATTTATGGCATTTCTGAGGTTCATCGTCCAGCCCGCAAAGCCATCAAAGGTAAAATTCCCATAGGCCGAATCCATCCAAGAATCCAGAAACCCAAACCGCTCATTTGGCAAACCTTGTGTCCAGCAAAAAATCCACCAAATCGAAAATTTATCGCTTGCGGAATCGGACCCCCCGCCCCTAGTATTGTGCATCGCAACAGGATGACAACTACATCTAGGGGGTAGGTCCCATCCTGAGCGTTCAGTTTAGCACTCGGGCAAAGTCGATCATGTAGCCACGGCTGAAAATCGGGGAATTGGCTGAAATATGGGGTTCTGTTATCATGAGCCCAAGGTTGAGAAGAAGCGCTTTATTGCGGGTAAGGCACTTTTGTGGACCAAATACTTTTTTGCAGGGCAAATGTTTTTTGCAGACTAAACTCGGGGCGCATTAGGATAATGATTCGCCAGCCTTTGCCAAGCCAGCCTTTGCCAAGCCAGCCTTTGCCAAATAAGCGACAGAGGTGGGCATACGAGGGTCTTTGCTAAAAGTATTGAAGTGACGTGTTGGCTATTTGATTTTTTTTGAGAGGGACAAGGGGTATATCATGCGGATAGAACGTCAATTCACTAGCCAAGCAAGCTCGAGCAGCCTAGATGCCGCATATGAGGGTATGACGTTCCATGAAGCGGCAAGCGAAATTCGCAATCCCGATGGCACGCTGGTCTTTTCCATGCCCAATGTTGAAGTTCCCAACACGTGGTCGCAAGTCGCCACCGACATTATCGCCCAAAAATACTTCCGCAAGGCGGGCGTTCCCGCAGCGCTGAAAAAAGTTGCTGAAAAGGACGTTCCGGAATTTCTCTGGCGCGCCGAAGCCGACGAAAAGGCGCTTGCGAAATTACCCAAAGAACAACGTTTTGGCCCGGAACACTCCGCCAAGCAGGTGTTTGACCGCTTGGCAGGTACATGGGCATATTGGGGCTGGAAAGGCGGCTATTTCGACCGCGAAGAAGACGCCCGCGCCTATTTCGACGAAATGCGCCGCATGCTGGCAGAGCAAATGGCCGCGCCCAACAGCCCACAGTGGTTCAATACGGGGCTTTACTGGGCCTACGGCATTGATGGCCCAGCACAAGGGCATCACTATGTGGATCATCAAACCGGCGAGTTGACACGGTCAAACAGTTCTTACGAACACCCGCAGCCCCACGCCTGCTTCATTCAGGGTGTGGGCGACGACCTAGTCAATGATGGTGGCATCATGGACCTCTGGGTACGGGAAGCGCGCCTGTTCAAGTACGGCTCGGGTACAGGAACAAACTTTTCCAATATTCGTGGCGGGAACGAGCCCCTGTCCGGTGGCGGAAAATCCTCTGGTCTTATGAGTTTTTTGCGCATTGGCGACCGTGCAGCGGGTGCTATTAAATCGGGCGGTACCACGCGGCGCGCTGCTAAAATGGTCATCGTCGATGTTGATCACCCCGATATTGAAGAATTTATCGATTGGAAGGTGAAAGAGGAACAAAAAGTAGCAGCCCTTGTTGCTGGCTCACGTGCCACCAAAGAGGTTCTTGCACGGGTGATGAACGCCTGCTGGCCTGAGGGCGGCGCGGATTTAAGCGATGATCGCTTCGACCCTAAAAAGAATGATGCGTTAAAAGCCGCAATCATCGCCGGACGTGAACGTTTTGTGCCGGAAAACTATATCCAACGCGTGATCCAGTTTGCCAAGCAAGGTTATCACGAAATGGAATTCCCGACCTATGATACAGATTGGGACAGCGAAGCCTATGCCACTGTGTCCGGGCAAAATTCCAACAACACCGTGCGCGTGGACGACGCCTTTATGGACGCTGTTGCCAATGATGACATGTGGTCATTAACATCCCGCACCGATGGCAGCGTGGTGAAAGAGGTTGCCGCGCGCGAACTGTGGGAGAAAATTGGTAACGCCGCTTGGGCCTGTGCCGATCCGGGGTTGCAATTTCATACCACTATTAACGATTGGCACACTTGCCCGAATTCTGGTCCCATTCGCGCCTCCAATCCGTGCTCGGAATATATGTTCCTTGACGATACCGCGTGTAACTTGGCGTCGCTGAACTTGATGAACTTCCGTGAAGAAGACGGCAGCTTCAAAATTGACGCCTTTGCCAATGCGGTTCGCCTATGGACCATCACGCTTGAAATATCCGTCATGATGGCGCAATTCCCATCACCCGAGATTGCACAGCTTTCCTATGAGTATCGGACGCTGGGCCTAGGTTATGCCAATATCGGCGGCTTGTTGATGGCGGCGGGCATGTCCTATGACAGTGAAGAAGGCCGCGCCCTGTGTGGGGCGATTACAGCACTGATGACAGGTGTCAGCTATGCAACATCGGCAGAAATGGCCAGCGAATTGGGGGCGTTCCCCGGCTATAAAGCAAATAAGAATGAAATGCTGCGGGTTATTGCCAACCACCGCCGCGCCGCCCATGGCGAAACAAGCGGCTATGAGAACCTGCACATCACCCCCGTACCGTTGGACATTGCCCACTGCCCAGAAGGCGCCATCGCCAAAGCCGCGGCCACCGCGTGGGATATGGCTTATGACTTGGGCAAGAAACACGGCTATCGCAATGCACAAGCCACGGTTATTGCCCCCACCGGCACCATCGGGTTGGTCATGGACTGCGACACCACGGGTATCGAGCCTGACTTTGCTTTGGTGAAATTTAAGAAACTGGCGGGTGGTGGCTATTTTAAGATCATCAACCGCATCGTCCCCTTAGCGCTTAAAAACCTTGGCTACACCAAGCCACAGGTTAAGGACATGATTGAATATGCAGTGGGGCATGGCTCGCTTAAAAACGCGCCCTTTATCGACCATAGTGCGCTGCGGGCAAAGGGTTTTGACGACAAACACATCAAATTGGTCGAAGACAGCTTGGACAGCGCGTTTGACATTCGTTTTGTCTTTAATCGCTGGACACTGGGTGACGACTTCTGCAAACAGCAGTTGGGCCTGAATGACGATCAGTTGGCGGATTTCTCGCTCGACATCCTCAGTGAGTTGGGCTTTAGCAAGGACGAGATCGAAGCCGCAAACATCCATTGTTGCGGGGCCATGACACTCGAAGGCGCGCCGCATCTGCGCGATGAAGACCTGCCCGTCTTTGATTGTGCCAATCCTTGCGGAAAAATTGGCAAACGCTCGCTTGGTGTGGAAAGTCATATTCGCATGCTGGCTGCGGCACAGCCGTTTATTTCTGGGGCCATTTCGAAAACCATCAACATGCCAGCCAGCGCCAGTGTCGAAGAAACAAAGGCCGCTTACGAGCTGAGCTGGAAACTCGCGCTTAAAGCCAATGCGCTCTATCGCGATGGCTCCAAATTGTCCCAGCCATTAAACTCGCAACTGCTGGACGATTCCGATATCGACGACATGCAAGACGCTCCCACAGCCACCCAAGCCAGCATGGTCGCCGAGCGCATTGTTGAGCGCTTCATCGAGCGAGACGGCCCCGCCCGGCGCAGCAAGATGCCGCAACGGCGCAAAGGCTATACGCAAAAAGCCGCTGTGGGTGGACACAAGGTTTACCTGCGGACCGGCGAATATGATGACGGCACCATTGGCGAGGTCTTCATCGACATGCACAAGGAAGGCGCGGCATTTCGTTCATTGATGAATAATTTCGCCATCGCCATTTCTATTGGTCTGCAATATGGCGTTCCGCTGGAAGAATTTGTCGATGCCTATACCTTCACGCGTTTCGAGCCGTCCGGTCAGGTTGAAGGCAACGCAGCGATTAAAATGTCGACCTCGGTCCTTGATTATATTTTCCGTGAACTGGCCATCAGCTATCTTGGCCGCAACGATTTGGCGCATGTTGTCCCCGATGATGTGGCGCACGATTCGATTGGCCGCGGTGAAGGTGATGATGCAGGCGCGATGGAATCCATCAGCCTTGCCAGTACGGGTTACATGCGCAACAACCTCTATGTCTTGACCTCTCAGGATGCGTTAGAGGCCACCGGCACAGAAACCATGCGGGCGTCAACAGATCATTCAGCCAGCAAAGCGCCCACCAGAGGCAGCGCCGAGGGGCAATCTTCATCAAAGACAAGCCATAAATCATCCGGCAGCAGCAAAGATGTCCAGCGGAAAAAGGCCCGTATGCAAGGATATGAAGGCGATGCCTGCACTGAATGTGGCAACTTCACCTTGGTCCGCAATGGCACCTGTTTGAAGTGTGATACTTGCGGTGGCACCACTGGCTGCTCATAAACCAAGGGTTGCTGAACGCAAAATAACATCTCCTCTTTGGCACAAATTTACCAATTGTTTACACTGAGCGCACAGAGTGGGTTTTCCTGTTCAATCGCGCCGAGGATAAAGGAAGCGTCCCTAAGGTGCTAATCGGAATGATGCTGTGAACAACCCAGAGTATGATCTAAGCCCGATACTAGATAACGCCGAAGAGGCTTTGGCTGGAAAGGCGTCGTCTCGTTGGTTCATAGACAATATGCCGATCGGCTTGGTCGTGTTCGATGTCAAACAAGCCAATTATCATTTCGCATTGGTCAATAAATGTTTCGAATCCATGTTCGATGCACGCGCAACAGACTTGCTGGGCGTGCCGTTGAGTGTTGTTGACGCCATGCCCATCGCATCCCCCTTGGCTGTACAATGCGAAGTCGCGCGCGCCAGCGGCAGACGCGCCGCATTCGAATGGAGTTCTGGCGAATCCGCGACCGAGCGCAATTACTCTTGTCATCTAATCCCGAGATTGGATGAGCATGGCAATGTCTATCAAATCATGGGCACTGTTACTGACCGCACATTAGAAAAGCGTGCGGAAAGAAATCTGCTGCACAATGCCTTACATGACCCGCTGACCGAACTACCCAACCGAATTCTATTCCAAGAATTTATCGAGGACGCCCTGGCCCAGGTCGAAACTGGTGAAATTAAACATTGCGGCGTTTTGATTGCCAATGTGGACCGCTTTAAACAGATTAACGAGACCCTAGGCCATGTCGCAGGTGATGAGTTCTTGATCGCCTTCGCCGCCCGGCTGAAACGCATGGTGCGCAACGAGGACCAATTGGCACGCCTAAGCGGTGACGAATTCGCTTTTCTGCTGACCTCGGTCGAATCAAACGAGGATGTCACCAAAGTCGCCAATAGAATTCACGATTGCTTGGACGAGCCATTTCTTTTGGGACAGAGCGAATTTTATTCCTCAGTCAGCATTGGTATATCCACCACCATGTCCAGTTTACCCTACCCCGAAGACTTGGTGCGTGATGCAGATTTTGCGATGCATGGTGCCAAGTCCACCGGGCGTGCCAGCACAGAGATTTACCAGCGCTCATCGCATGAGAAGGCCCGCAGCCAGTTCTTGCTCGAAATCGAATTGCGCAAAGCCGTAGATGGAGACCAGTTGGAGCTGTATTATCAGCCTCTGGTCGACCTAGAAACGGGAAAACTTGTGGCCTTTGAGGCCCTTTCACGTTGGATCCACCCCGAACGCGGATTCATCCCACCGGATGAATTTATCCCCGTTGCCGAGGAAACTGGAATTATCGTGGATTTGGGTCGTTGGGCGCTAAATACTGCGTGTCGGCAGCTCAAACATTGGCAGGATAATATCCCCGGTGGCAGCGAACTGGGCATGACGGTCAACGTCTCAAATTCGCAGTTTTTGCGGACCAATGTCGCTGAAGACACGCTGGCTGCCCTGCAAGAAAGCGGGTTGAATGGGTCATCGCTCCGGCTGGAGTTAACTGAAACCGTCATCATGGAAAATCCTCAAGAAGCGATTGGCTATCTGGATGAAATCAAGGCCCTAGGTGTGGGTCTTGCGCTTGATGACTTTGGCACTGGATATTCCTCGCTCGGCTCCTTGCAGAACTTTCCGCTCGATATCATTAAAATTGACCGATCATTTGTCATGGATATAGAAAGCAATCAAAGCAACTATAAAATCGTAGAAATTATCACCCAGCTAAGTCGCGTACTTGGCCTGAAAATGGTGGCAGAGGGCGTGGAAATTCCAGATCATGTCAAATTGCTTAAGCAATTGGGTTGCCAAATTGGCCAAGGATATCTTTTTTCCCGTCCTGTCCCTCAAGCTGAAGCAGAAACCATCATTATAAATGGCATGAGCTACTGATTTTTCGACCCTGCGCTTGGCTAATTTCACCAACGTTCTCCCTTGAAAAGCCACATTTCATCACTACATGCCAACCTAAGATATAAACAACCAATACACACAAAACATGCGCCAGAAGGAATTCCAAGGGATGGCTGACGAACCAGAAACCAAACCGCGACCGAGGGCTAAAAGCAAAGCCACTGCTGCACCCAAAGCGGGCGCGAAAAAGGCAACCAAGAAATCAACAGCAAAAAAGGCTCCCGCAAAGAAGCCTGCTGCCCGGACATCAGCGGCTGCAAAACCAACAGCAAAGAAAGCAGCTCCGTCCGCCAAGACGAAACCGCAACCTCAACCATCTGTGGAAAGCGATGCCATGAACCAGGAACACACAAGCAGTAATACTGAACGTGAAACCTTTACCAAGGACCCGCATCTAGAGCCAACTGGTTCATTGGCCGATAAAATTTGGCGGCTGATCGCCATGACGGCCTTTGCAATGATTGCCTATTTCGCCGTTTTGGGCGTGATTATATTGGCGGCAGTGCAATTTGTTGTGGTCGTTCTTGATGACAAACCAAGCCCAGAGGTCGGCGGCTATATGTTCCGCCTCAACAGTTATTTGCAAGAAATCGTCGCTTTTCTTGCCTTTACGTCAAACGATATGCCCTTTCCGTTCAAGCCGTTTCCCGGCAAAGACGATTGAGGGATAGCCGCGCAATAGACGGGGTTAAGTGTTAGAACATGGCACAGGGAAAGTTGCTCACGCGCCAGCCCTTCCCGGCCATACCTTGGTTGCTCCGATACTGTAAGGTTAATCCGATACGGTAAGCGCCTTGAATTCCATCTTGGTTTCAAATACCCCCTCCTGCTCGTCTGGTTTTTGAATGTACCGCGTTTCCGAGAACTCAAATTGTAGATCGACCAGCGCGTGACCTGGAACCGGAAAGTCGGCGTCATGCAGTTCTCCTATAGTGGCATTGACCAGCTTCCGAGCCATATCACTGCCGCCGTCGCGATTATAAGCAATCAATCGAATTCTGTGTTCTTGCCCGTCAAAAGCATGACTGCGCCAACCCTTTGTTTGGTTAGGGCCCAACAGCAAACACGGATAGCAGGGCTTTATCGTCCCAACATCATGTAGCAGGAAGCATGACCCAAGTAGAGCTTGCAGTCGCGCGCTTGTCTCCAGCCTTTTGCTTAGTGCCCGCTGCAAGGGCCATGAAGCATCCGCATTCATATCCAGTATCTTGTCGGCTCTACACATCTTGTAAGTCTCCTTGAGGCACCTCGTCGGCACAAAAAAGCCGGCCGAATTCTCACGCAAGGGCGCGATCCATAAGGTCGGCGGGCCGATTTTGGAGCGTTGGTCATCAATTGTCGGATTTCAACAGTTAACCTATTTGGTATAATACTAATCCCCATTTGTCAATTAGGTTGTACATGGCAGCAACACGACCCATCACATGCCATTTTGGAAAATATGCCTAACCCTTCGATAACAAGGGTCCTTGCTGTACCATTGCGCAGCCGATAATGGCGATCCGTCTGTGTCAGGCTTCTCTCATGCTCAACAACATCAATAATCGGGTCCAGTGGGATACCGCGGCGCATCAATTTCTTTTTCCAGCATCCAAATACCCGCACGGCCCACATCCGCCGAGACAACTGGTGGTGCTGCGCCTCTCCCGTCAAACGATGGCCCGTACCAGCATGGATGCCGGATAATCGACTGACCCGCATTGATGGATCACCGCTGAGTGTGGCGATCAAGCGCCGCACCGCAAAACCAGCCTGCGCAATTTCCAGCGTGATGGTGCCACGCCGATACAATTGAGCCAGATATGGCGTGCGCCGCGTATTTCTTGCTGCTGTTTCAGTTTGATCAATGCGGAATTTATCCATTGCTCGCTCCTGCGTGAATTACTGGTATCCCCCGAATTCGAGGCTGGAGTGTTACCCAACATGCAATTTGGCTATACGGCACTTTTTGGGGTGTTGTTCGCATTGACCCGCGTCCCTAGGGTACATCAATTTTTCAACACCCCAGCGGCCGCGCCAAAATCAACTTGAGCCCTAGGCAATGAGGGCGCTAAAGTCATCAGAACAGGTTGTGATGGACACACCAATTCATGAAAGGTTGACCTGGTCCATATGCTTTACTTGATGTTCTCATTGACTGGAATTCTGCTCATTGTCATTCTGAATCAATGGCTTGGAACATGGCACGCTGTGCCGAAGGTATCCGCCCAGAACACAATAGAAATTTTAAAAGATCAACATGCTGGCCTTCAATGCGGCGAAGTCGCGCTTTCCAAAGATAACAGAATAGGAATCGCGCGCCTGACGGATGGGCGTTTTGGCCTAGTCTGCGCCATGGCGGATAATTATGTCACCCGTATCATTGAAGCCACGACGATCGCGTCTGTTCGCCAACACGCTGACACCTATTTAAAGATCAGATTTAATGACCTAACCCTACCGTCTACACAGTTGAGCTTTACGGACAGTCAAAGCGCGGCACGCTGGCAATCATATTTCACTCAGCCCCTGGAGGGCGCACGCGATGGATAGCTTGGCGAACCCCACCGAATTGGCAACACCATTTTTTGTCGCACTCATCATCCTAGAGATGATCTACGGTCGCATTTCCGGACGCACCCATTTCGAGCCGCGCGACACCGCCACCAGCATGTTCATGGGATTTGGCAGTGTCATCGCGGGTGCTGCCACCGCTGGCATGGTGGTGGCCAGCGCGGTCTATGTTTATCAGTATCGTGTGTTCAATATTGACTTCGTTTGGTGGGCTTTTGTCTTATGTTTCGTGCTGGATGATCTGGCCTATTATGTATTTCACCGTGCGGGGCACCGAATCCGCTGGTTTTGGGCCAGCCATGTGATTCATCATACGTCGCGTCATTACAATTTATCGACAGCGCTGCGACAAACATGGACAGGGACCATTGCACTGGCTTTTATATTTCGCCTGCCCCTTTTCTTTATCGGCTTTCCACCAGAAATGGTCTTCTTTGTGGTCGGATTAAACCTTGTTTATCAGTTTTGGATTCACACCGAAGCCATCGACACACTGGGGCCATTTGAATGGATATTGAACACCCCCAGCCACCACCGGGTTCACCATGCGACCAACCCAAAATATCTGGATTCCAACTATGCAGGCGCCTTGATTATCTGGGACCGCTTATTCGGTACATTCGTGCCCGAGGACAAAAACGAACCCTGCCAATACGGTGTGGTCTATAATATAGCGACCTATAACCCGCTCCGTGTCGCCTTCCATGAATGGGGGGCTATGGTCCGTGATATAATCAGCGCGCAGTCGATCCGCGACGTATTGGGCTATATCTTTGCTCCGCCGGGCTGGTCACCGGACGGATCGCGCATGACAACCGACAAAATCAAAGAAAAATGGCGTAAAGACCTCAAACAAGGAATGAAAGAAGTTGAGCCAGCGGAATGATGGACTCAATTTTCCTTGTTGGCCCGCCGATCAAGATAAAGCGCTAGCCCTGCCCCAATCGCCGCACAAACAACCGAGCCAATGGCTGGCGAGCCAATGGTATAACCACCCACAAACGTTCCGAGAATAAATCCCGCAAATAGAAAAAATCCAAGCCGTGATGACATGTGATCGTCCTTATCTTGTGTTGGCTGCTGCGAACTGATCATCCTTATAAGCGCCGCAATCCGTGGCGTCAATTACTCGCGTATTGGCATGACTTAGCCTGACCTTTGCTTGGGGTTTATCCTTGCTCTGTCACGACTTTTGCGCGATAAGTCCGAGCAAGTCATTTATTGGGATTTAGGAAAATCAGGAGCACTTCATGACAACAGATCCAATCGTAATTGTTGGCGCATCACGTACCCCCATGGGTGGGTTTCAAGGTGACTTTACGCCCATTACGGCATCCGAATTGGGCGCGGCGGCGATTTCTGGCGCGCTGGCGAAAGCAGGCATGAACGGCGCAGATGTGGATGAAGTGCTGATGGGCTGCGTCCTGCCCGCGGGTCAAGGCCAAGCCCCTGCACGCCAAGCAGCCTTGGGGGCCGGACTGCCAAACAGTGTGCCCTGCTCAACAGTGAATAAAATGTGCGGCTCTGGCATGAAAACCATGATGATGGCCCATGATGCGCTGATGGCAGGTTCGGCTGATGTGATGGTTGCTGGCGGCATGGAAAGCATGACCAACGCGCCTTACCTGCTGCCGAACGCGCGTGGCGGCATGCGTTTGGGCCACGGCGAGGTGAAAGATCATATGTTCCTTGATGGGCTGGAAGATGCCTATGACAAGGGGCGGTTAATGGGCACCTTTGCCGAAGAAACTGCGACCAAATATCAATTCACCCGCGAAGAACAAGACGCCTATGCTGTTGAAAGCCTGCGCCGGGCCAATGCAGCCATTGACGAGGGTAAATTTGACGCTGAAATCACCCCCGTGACGGTCAAAACCCGCCGTGAAGAATTAACCATCGCAACGGACGAGCAGCCTGGCAAAGCCCGTCCAGAGAAGATCCCCACCCTGCGCCCAGCATTTGCCAAAGACGGCACGGTCACGGCGGCCAATTCATCCTCCATTTCCGATGGTGCAGCGGCCCTCGTGATGATGCGCCAATCGGAAGCCAAAAAGCGTGGCCTAAAGCCCGTTGCCATCATTCATGGCCATGCCAGCTTTGCGCACGAGCCGTGCTGGTTCACCACCGCCCCCGTCGGCGCGATGAAAGCCCTGTTTGCAAAAACCGGCTGGACCGCAGATGACGTTGATCTGTTTGAAGTTAACGAGGCCTTTGCCGTTGTTGCGATGGCGGCCATGCGTGATTTAGAGCTAGACCATGCAAAGGTTAATGTTCATGGCGGTGCCTGTGCTTTGGGTCATCCCATTGGTGCATCGGGCGCGCGGATTGTGGTGACATTGATCCATGCGCTGCAAACCTATGGCAAATCCAAAGGCATGGCGAGCTTATGCATCGGTGGCGGTGAAGCCACCGCTGTTGCCATAGAACTGGTGCAATAACCGCAAAGGAAAGACCATGATCCTTACCGAAGACCAGCGCATGATACAGGATATGGCGCGCACCTTCTCAGCTGCGCAGCTTGCCCCCTATTCCGCCGAATGGGAAAAAGCAGGGGCCTATCCTGATGACATCATGGCGCGGCTTGGGGAAATGGGGCTGATGGGGATGCTGGTGTCCGAAGATTTTGGCGGCGCAGGCGCGGATTATATCTCTTATGTTTTGGCTCTAATGGAAGTGGCCGCAGGCGATGGCGGCCTGTCCACGGTGATGAGCATCAATAACGCCCTGATCTGCGGATTGGTTGAGAAAATCGGCACCGCTCAGCAAAAAAGCGAATGGCTGGAACGTTTGGCCACAGGTCAAAGCATTGGCTGTTTTTGCCTGACCGAGCCGGGGGCTGGCTCGGACGCCTCCACATTAAAGACCCGCGCGGCGAAAGACGGCAACGGTTACCGCATTACCGGCACGAAGCAATTTATCACCGGGGGCAAAACCGCTGATGTGGCGATTATTTTCGCGGTCACCGACCCAGAAAGCCCGAAAAATGGCATTTCCGCCTTTTTGGTGCCGACCGACACGCCCGGCTATACGGTTGCCAAGATCGAAGAAAAGCTGGGACAAAAGGCATCTGATACCTGCCAACTTTATTTTGACGATATGCATGTTGATGGGTCTTGTCTCCTCGGCGTTGAAGGTGAAGGCTATAAAATTGCGCTGTCAAATCTAGAATCGGGCCGTATTGGCATTGCCGCCCAGTCGGTGGGAATGGCAAAAGCTGCGCTGGATTATGCGATCGCCTATGCAAAGGAGCGCCAAACCTTTGGCAAGCCGATCATCCAACACCAAGCTGTTGGATTTCGCCTCGCCGATATGGCCACCAAGCTGGAGGCGGCAAAACTGATGGTTATCAATGCTGCCAGCCTGAAAGAGAGCGGCGTGCCGTGTTTAAAAGAAGCCAGCATGGCCAAGCTATTTTCATCCGAGGTGGCTGAAGAGGTTTGTTCTGCCGCGATACAAACCCTTGGTGGTTATGGTTACCTGAGCGAATATCCAGTGGAAAAAATATACCGCGATGTGCGTGTCTGTCAGATCTATGAAGGCACATCAGATATTCAAAAGCTGGTCATCGCACGCGCCATTGCCAGCCAATAAGGCAACAGCTAGAATGCCATTATGAACACAGCAACTGTAAACCGACTGCCGATCATTGGCGTCATGGGCTCTGGCGACAAGGAAGATACGTTTCCCCATGTCGCCCCCCTCGGCAAACTCATTGCGGAAATGGGCTTTCACGTTCTGACCGGCGGCGGGTTTGGTGTCATGCAGGAGGCAAGCCGCGGCTTTACCGATGTCACCCCCCGCAAAGGGATGTGCATTGGCGTCTTGCCCTCGCAAACGGTCATGGGCAACAATCCGTTTCGCGGCTATCCCAACCCATTCGTAGAAATCAATATCCAAACACATCTGGTCCGCGATGGCTGGGCCGATGATATAGAAACCCGCAATCATATCAATATCCTGACTTCCGATGCCGTTATCTTTTGCCCAGGAAATGATGGAACCCATAGCGAGTTGGAAATTTGCGTCAAATACGACCGCCCGGCGATCATCTATCTCGGTGACGGCCATGGCATTAATGGCATGGGACGGAATGAGCTAGTCAGGTATGGCTTTCCCTTCGCCGATGACTTAGAAGATGTACGGCTATTCCTTGAATCGTGCCGATCCCGCTATCCCATCCCCTATCAAAAGACCTAGCCCCGACCAAACGACCTAGTCTTTTAAGGTGATCGAAAGAATATGCGTCGGGCCAAGGCGAGAAAGCATTTCATCTGTAATATTTTCCGGATTGGCAAATTCCTGCCACCCGGAATTTGCGATAAAATAAAAGGCGTCGCCGCGCACAAAGCCAAGGGTTGGCTCGCTAAAACGCGGATGATTACGCTCCAACACCTCAACCGCGGTGATGTCTTGCCATCGCGGCGTCATTTTAATGCGCAAAACACGGTTTGGCGTGACGCCGTTTTGGATAGCAATCAGATCGCCCTTATAGCTATATAACCCGTCTATCCCCATTAAATTACCACCCGGCGGCGCAGGCAGATAGCGGCTTTCCCCGCTGCTCAGGTCAATCAAGTGCAATCCCGTGGTATAATCCGCCACCACTAACATGCTTTCATCCGCTGACAGGGCCATGCCTTGCAAAGACGCTGCATTGTCGAGCTCATAAATATTTTCAACCATGCCATCGGGGCGCAGGTGAAACAGGTGGTTCCCCGTGCTGTTGGACAAAAAGATATCGTCAGCGTGCCCGACAAGCACCTCACCAAAGACATGGTTGCGGCCCGGGGTTGATGGGAACATATAGCGGTGGCGAACCTCCCCCGTTGTCAGGTCAAATGCAAAGACCCCGGCCATGCCATCCGCCGCGGCGCTATAGCCCTTCATTTGCTCTAAGGCGCTGGTGGCAACCCATAACAGGCCATGGGCCTGATCGACACTCATCCCCATTGCGCCCATAAGCAAGCCATGGCTTCCCTCAGCGCTAAAGGGGGTGACCCTTCCCGTCATATCCATCTGGTAGATGGCACGATCATGTACCGAGGAGATTAAATACCGCCCGTTTGCCTCGTCCCAGACAATACCTTCGGACAAGGGCACCGGCACGCTAGTGGACACCACGTCCTGCGCCACCATAAGCGGCTTGCCATTATCGCTCAAGCGGGCCTCAATTCCCTGAAAGTCCGGCGCGCCAACAAAACCCGCAAAAGCTTCGTTCGATAAATCCGTTGTCAGACCCATATCGGCGATTTCCGACAAATAGCCAATACTCGCGGCTTGATCACCCGCAATCGCGGCCAAAAGCGCCAAATTATACGTGATGCCCTGATGTCCGGGTCGGTAAAAGGCGGCCTCAACCATCAAACGACGTGCCTCGGTCAAATCGCCTTCGCCATAGGCCGCAATGGCATCCGCTTGATATTGACGTCCCCGTTCAAGATCTAGGTCCTGAGAGATAACGGGCTGCATTTGAAAGACAAAGATCGCGCCCATGACGGCAATGACTGAGGCAATTTTCAAAGATCGCTGTCCCATGATGCTTTCCCGTTGATCGACCCGCTCAGTGCGAATGGGTCTCGCTTTCTAGCATAAATTCAACCATGCCCTTAAGAAACGGCTCCAAGGTAACCGCGCGGCCCGTATTAAACATTGGACCGGCATCCCCATTAATGTCGTCCTCATACAGATAGGTCGCCTGGGACAGTTCCAACTGTACAGCATGAACGCCGCGTTCCGGCGCACCATATTTGCGCGTGATGTAGCCCCCCTTGAAACGATCATTCAGCACCGCCCGATAATCGGAATTTTCCCGCACATATTCCATCATGGCCGCTGTGAGTTCTGCAGTCGCGCTGCGCCCATCATCGGTGCCAAAACACATTTGTGGCAAGTGCCCATCAAACAAACGCGGCACCATCGACTTAATGGAATGCGCTTCGAATAACAACACGGTACCATGCTCCTCTTTCAGGCGATTAATCTCTGCCTGCAGGGCCTCATGATAAGGGTCCCAGTATTTTTGCTTCCGCTCGGCAATTTCCTCATGACGAGGCTCGCCCCCCGCCACATAAAGCGGGGCACCATCAAAGGCCTGCGTTGGGCAAAGCCCGGTGTCGACGTGGCCGTCATAAAGCGGTCCACCATCGGGCGGTCTATTCAGGTCAATCACATAACGGGAATAACGCCCCTTCAGCATGGTGATCCCCATGTCTTGAGCAAAAGAGTAGAGCCGATCCACATGCCAATCGGCATCAACATTCGCCAAGCCTGTATCGGTCATGCGTGCGGCAATATTTGAAGGGATTTTCAGCCCCGCATGGGGAATGCTGATAATCATCGGCGCTTTGCCCATCCAATAGTCAAATACGGCCATATGGCTCTCCCGTCTTGGTTAAAATTCTATGTGGTTCCTGCGTAAGATGGCAACAAATCCTGAACAAAAGCCCTGAAGGCGCCTGTCTTAACCAGATCACGAATGTCTTCAATATCCGGGGTTAAGGGGCGGTCTTTATCGTAAAAGGGAACTTTTTCGCGGACCATTTTGTGGGCGCTCTGTAGCGTCGCTGACGTTTTGTGCGGTGCGCGGAAATCAATGCCTTGCGCCGCCGCCAGAATCTCGATCGCGACAATGCCTGCGGTATTTTCCGCCATACCCAACAAACGCCGTGCGCCGTGCGTGGCCATAGACACATGGTCTTCTTGGTTGGCCGAGGTCGGAATACTATCCACACTGGCCGGGAAGGAGCGCTGTTTATTCTCGCTCGCCAACGCGGCAGCGGTGACCTGTGCCATCATAAAGCCAGAGTTCAAGCCAGGTTCGTTCACCAAAAACGGCGGCAGATGCGACAAATGCGTATCCATCAATAAAGCGGTGCGTCGTTCTGATATGCTGCCAATCTCAGCCACTGCAATGGCCAACATATCCGCCGCCATCGCCACCGGTTCGGCATGGAAATTCCCGCCGGAAAGGACATCGCCTTGCTCCGGAAATACCAGCGGATTGTCGCTGACCGCTACGGCTTCGCGCAGCAACACCCCTGCTGCAAAGCGAATTTGATCCAGACACGCGCCCATCACCTGTGGTTGGCAGCGCAGGCAATATGGGTCCTGCACATTTTCGCAATCCGTATGGCTTTCTCTGATTTCGCTGCCTTTCAACAGACCAGCATAAATGGCCGCTACATCCATTTGACCAATCTGTCCGCGCACCGCATGAATGCGCGCATCAAATGGCGTATCGCTGCCCTGCGCTGCGTCCACTGACAGGCTGCCCGCGACAACAGCAGCCGCAAATGCGTCTTCAATATTAAACAACCCGGCCAAGGCCAGGGCGGTAGAAATCTGCGTTCCATTCAAAAGTGCCAGCCCCTCTTTCGGGCCAAGCTGCACTGGTGCGATGCCGACAGACGTCAGGGCCTGCTCAGCTGGAATACGTGCACCGTTCATTGTAACCTCACCAAGGCCCGTCATGGCCGCAGCCATCGCTGCCAAGGGGGCCAAATCCCCAGACGCGCCCACCGAGCCCTTTGACGGGATGATGGGGTAAATGCCGGCGCTCAACATGTCGTTCAAGGTTTCGATCACAATGGGGCGGACGCCTGAATAGCCGCGGCTCAACCCCAATACTTTTAGCGCCATCGCCAAACGAACCACATTTTCTTCGAGCGGCTTACCAACGCCCACAGAATGCGACAAAACGATATTGCGCTGTAATTCTGCCAACTGGTTATCATCGATATGCTTGTTGGCCAGCAAGCCAAAGCCCGTATTGACGCCGTAGACACTGCGCCCAGAGGCGATAATTTCTAAAATTGTTTGATTAGAGCGGCCAATCCGCGCCCAATCATCGTTAGACAATGAAATGCATGACGGCCCCTCGAAAATATTTCGAAGGGCCGCCAAGTTTATTTCTGTTGTTTTCACTTCATGCATTGAAGCCGTTTCCTATTCCAAGCCCTATTCTATGCTGATAGCGCGGAATAAAGCGCAATGGTCACCGCAATCGGTGCCAATATACGGCTGAGCCACAACCAAGACACAAAGACCCAACGCGGAATGCCCTCAAATTCGGCTTCCGCCCAACCCGGTTTGAACATCCAACCCGCGAAGATCGCGATCAGGATACCACCCACCAACATCATATAATTGGCCGTTGCGTAATCGATGATGTTCTCAACGGTTGACGTTTTGAATGTCTCGAACATGGACAGAGGGTAATAATCCGACCAGATATTGGCCGAGAAAACAGCCGTCAGGCCGAGTATCCAAACCAGACCGCCACCAATCAGCGCCGACTTTTTAACGCTCATGCCATGAGATTCTTCCAAATAGCTGATGGTCGGCTGCAAGATCGCCATACAGGACGACAGGGCCGCAAAGGTCAGCAGGGTAAAAAAGATCGTTCCGACAACGGCACCGCCACTCATTTGGCTAAAGACCAAAGGCAGGATTTTGAAAATAAGATCGGGACCCTGTTCAGGTGCCTGACCATAAGCATAAACCAGCGGGAAGATCATCATCCCAGCCAGAATCGCCACACCTGCATCGGCCAATGAAATCAGCACAGATGTCCTAGGGATGGAAATGCCGTCCGGAAGATAAGCACCATAGGCCAGCATATAACCAAAGCCAATGCCGATAGAAAAGAAAGCCTGACCAATGGCCACAAGCACAACTTCCGGTGTGATTTTCGAGAAATCAACAGTGAAAAGATAGCCAAAACCTTGGTCTGTATCGCCAACAACCATGGCATAAAAGAACATACCAATAAGCATGATAAAGAACGCGGGCATCATAATTTTAGCAGCTTTTTCAATACCTTGCGTTACACCACGGGCCAAAATCCAGATTGTGATGGCCATGATGATGCTGTGCCAGAAAAACATCTGCCCCGGCGAAGACCGCAGCGCGTCATATTGGGCGGCAACCTCTGCCTCGTTAACACCAGACAACGCACCGGTTGCTGACGCCACCACATAGTTCAGAACCTGACCAGCAACAACGCTGTAATAGGTCAGAACGAAAAATGATGCGCCTAAACCAAGCCAGCCAATCAACGCCCAGCGGGGTGATTTACCCGCTTCGATCGCCACATTCCGCGTGCCCGACACAATGTCTTTATGACCCCGCTTACCCAGCGACAATTCGCCGATTAGAATCGGAATAGCAATCAAGAAAACCGCAACCAGATAGACCAAAACAAAGGCACCGCCCCCGTATTCGCCCGTAATATATGGGAAGCGATAGATGTTCCCCAACCCAACCGCGCCACCAATCGCGGCGAGCAAAAAGCCCCACCTAGATGACCATTGTTCGTGTGCAGCACCTGCCATTTAATCCCCCTGTTGTCAGAATTGAATATGTCTTGTCATAATAATACGGAAGCCAGTTTTTTACGATTTTGACCCCCAAAAATTCGCCCTCTTTGGCTAGCCCGTTTCACGCCTTTATTCAAGGGAAATCGGGCTTTCAGCCCCTCTTCCAACGCTAATCAATCATTGGTAGATTAAGCCCCTGCTCGCGGGCGCATTCCTTGGCAATCTCATAACCCGCATCCGCATGACGCATCACCCCAGTGGCCGGGTCATTCCAAAGCACACGACCGACGCGGGCTGCGGCATCGTCCGTGCCATCGCACAGCACCACCATGCCCGAATGCTGGCTGTAGCCCATACCAACGCCGCCACCGTGATGCAGCGACACCCAAGTGGCGCCAGACGCCGTATTCAACAGCGCATTCAGGAGCGGCCAGTCGGAAACCGCGTCGGAGCCATCCATCATAGCCTCGGTTTCCCGGTTGGGGCTGGCGACAGAGCCACTGTCCAGATGATCACGTCCAATCACAACGGGTGCTTTCAGCTCGCCGTTTTTGACCATTTCATTGAAGGCAAGGCCCACGCGGTGGCGATCCCCCAGACCAATCCAGCAAATGCGCGCCGGAAGGCCCTGAAACTGGATGCGTTCCCGCGCCATATCCAGCCAGTTATGCAGGTGTTTATCGTCCGGTAACAGCTCTTTGACCTTTTGATCGGTTTTATAAATATCTTCCGGATCACCCGACAGCGCCGCCCAGCGAAATGGCCCAACACCCCGGCAAAACAGCGGGCGAATATAAGCCGGCACAAAGCCGGGGAAATCGAAGGCATTCTTGACCCCTTCGTCAAAGGCGACTTGGCGGATATTATTGCCATAATCAAATGTTGGTATGCCCATTTCATGATAGGCCAGCATGGCTTCGACATGGCGCGCCATAGACGTTTTCGCCTCGCGGGCGACACGGTCAGGGTCGCTTTCACGGCCGGCCATCCATTCCTCGACCGTCCAGCCAATGGGCAAATAGCCATTCACGGGGTCGTGGGCGGACGTCTGGTCCGTGACCGCATCGGGGCGAATACCCTTAGCCACCATTTCAGGGATCAATTCCGCTGCGTTTCCGGGCACGCCAACGCTGATAGCGCGGCCCTCGGCATGGGCCTTATTCATCACCTCAATCGCTTCATCTATTGTATTAGCCCTTGCATCTAAATATCTTGTTTCTAAGCGAAAATCAATTCTCGACTCCTGACATTCTATAGCAAGACAACTTGCCCCCGCCATCGTCGCGGCCAGGGGCTGCGCGCCCCCCATGCCACCCAAACCAGCGGTCAATATCCACTTACCAGACATATCGCCGTTAAAGTGCTGTCGGCCCATTTCCACAAAGGTTTCATAGGTGCCCTGAACAATGCCCTGCGAGCCAATATAAATCCACGACCCCGCCGTCATTTGCCCGTACATCATCAGGCCTTTTTTATCCAGCTCGTTGAAATGTTCCCAATTGGCCCATGCTGGCACCAGATTGGAATTGGCGATCAATACACGGGGCGCGTTTTCATGCGTTTTGAACACGCCAACCGGCTTGCCAGACTGCACCAGCAGGGTTTCATCCTGCTCCAACTCGGTCAAGCACTCGACGATCTTGTCATAACAGGCCCAATTGCGCGCCGCGCGACCAATGCCGCCATAGACCACCAGCTCGTGCGGGTTTTCCGCCACCTGCGCATCCAGATTGTTCATCAACATACGCATGGGCGCCTCTGTCGCCCAAGACTTGGCTGTCAATTCTGGCCCTGTGGGGGCCTTGATATCCCGTGAATTATCCCGCCGTGCAAACTTTGTCATTTATAAATTTTCCGTTTTAATTCAGTTAGATGATGATATTTTCTTAATCGTATTTATAAAGCGCTCCGTGATCATTTCTTCTTGGATATGACGACCATCGCGAATGCGCCACTCCCCTCCGACCATCACATCGCGAACGGGGTTACCGTGACCCGCAAAGACGAGACTGTCCAGTACAGCATCACCATCCCTGCCCGCAATAACAGGATGGCCTGCATCAAGCACCACAATGTCTGCGTGCTTATCTATCCATAGGCTCCCAGCATCAAAGCCAAGTGCGGCGTGGCCATCCTGTGCCGCCTTTTGCCACATGGTTGCGCCGATGTGACCCGTTGCAGCACCAGATACACGCTTTCCAGTCCTTAGCCGCGCGCCATAATCCAATAACCGCAACTCCTCCGCCGCCGATGTGGACACGTGACTGTCAGAACCAACGCCCCAACGCCCGTTTTCCTGTGTGTAGCGCTCAATGTCAAAAAAACCATCGCCCAAATTCGCCTCGGTCGTCGGGCAAAGCCCTACAATCGCGCCAGAAGCCGCCACATCGCGATATTCGTCCGCATCCATGTGGGTCGCGTGTACCAGACACCAGCGCGCATCCAAGCCCATATAATCGCACAAAAACCGTACCGGGCGAGCGCGAAGAACATCCAGCGCCTCCTCCACCTCCTTGGGCTGTTCCGCCACATGAATATGGACAGGAATCTCAGGAAAATCCGCCAAACAGTCGACCAAAGCCGACTGTGGCACCGCACGCAGGCTGTGGAAGGCCATACCAACGCTATGATTAGGGTTTCCAGCAGCCAAACCTTGGCAGGCCTCTACCAGCTTCTGATAGGCCGCTGTATTATTGTAAAAGCGCATCTGTGGGCCAGCAAGGGCCCCGCCCCGCATATCGGCGGTCTGGTACAGAACTGGCAAATGGCAGAGCGCAATACCGCTGGTCTCTGCGGCCGCCATGATCCGCGCTGACATTTCAGCCGGGTTATCGTAAGCGTTACCACCTACCTGATGATGCAAGTAATGGAACTCACCCACGGACGTATAACCGCCTTTGAGCATTTCCAGATAAAGCTGCGCGGCAATAGCTTCGACGTCTTCTGGCGTTAAAGCCTCCAGAAAACCATACATGATCTTACGCCAGCCCCAAAAGTCGCCTTCTGGGCTGACTTGCTCGGCCAGACCCGCCATGGCCCGCTGAAAGGCGTGTGAATGCAGGTTGGCCATGCCGGGAATGGCATGACCAGAAACACGCTCACCATCTGCAAAGGGCAAGGCGCCAAATTTTATGTCAAAAATATCCCCGCCCTCAATGACCAGCTGCACATTCTGGTGCCAACCGTCATCCAACAGAATATTCTCAAAAAGAAAGTGTTTTAATTCCCCAGCCATAGGGCCTCTATACAACAAAGTTTGGACTGTGTACTAGTAGGTTTCACCTGCAACCATGGCTGAAATCACGAGGGATACTGAATTTCATGTGGGATCGACTTTTGACAAACGCCAAATTGGCGACAATGACTGCGGGTAGCTATAGCCTGATAGACGACGCAGCCATTGCGGTAACTGGCCGAAACATTGCCTTTGCGGGTAAAATGAGCACACTGAGCGACGCCCCCGAAAACTTGGCAAATGCGGTGACTAACCTTAATGGGCGCCTTGTCACGCCGGGGCTGATAGATTGCCACACGCATTTGGTTTTTGCGGGCAACCGCGCGGGCGAGTTTGAAGCGCGCCTGAATGGGGCCAGCTACGAAGACATCGCCAAGGCTGGCGGTGGCATCCGGTCCAGCGTCACCGCCACACGCGCCGCCAGCGAAGACGAATTGGTTGCGCTGGCCGAGCCACGATTATTGGACCTGATGATGGAGGGCGTCACCTGCGTCGAGATGAAGTCCGGCTATGGGTTGGATATCGAAAGCGAGCGCAAGATGTTGCGCGTCGCGCGGCAGTTGGGTGAGGAGAACGCCATACGGGTTAAAACTACGTTTTTAGGCGCACATGCCCTGCCCCCAGAATATGAAGGCGATGCGGATGGTTATATCCAGCACATCTGCGAGAAGATGATGCCGCAATTGGCCGATGAAGGCCTGATTGATGCGGTGGATGCCTTTTGTGAAGGCATTGGTTTTAGCCCCGCACAGACAAGGCGCGTTTTTGAGGCGGCCAAATCACTTGGCCTGCCTGTCAAACTGCACGCGGAGCAATTGTCGGATCTTGGCGGCGCGGCCCTTGCCGCTGAATATGGCGCCCTTTCCGCCGATCATTTGGAATATCTGTCGGACGCCGACATAAATGCCATGGCGGCATCAGGCACAGTTGCGGTTCTGTTGCCCGGGGCCTATTACACCCTGAACGAGACGAAAATGCCGCCCATAAACGCCCTGCGCAAAGCAGGTGTGCCCATGGCCCTTGCCACCGATATGAACCCCGGTACCAGCCCGATGCGGTCGCTTTTATTGGCCATGAATATGGGCGCAACCATATTCCGTATGACGCCAGAAGAAGCTCTGCTGGCCACCACGGCCAACGCAGCAAAGGCGTTGGGCTTGGACGGTGAGATTGGTACGCTAGAGGTTGGCAAACGCGCCGACATCGCGGTTTGGAACGTGGATAGCCCCGGCGAATTGACCTATTGGTTGGGCGGCAACCCACTGGCATTCAGCCTGTTTGAAGGCGTGCCCGCCATGGTGGCTGATGCCGCATTTGATATTTAGCCAACCTGAGCTTAATCGGCCTGATCGGCCAAAAACTCGTCGCGGATTCGCACCCCCGTATCGGTAAAGTCCGTAAACATGCCATCCAGCCCCATATCGAAATAATGCCTGTATTCGGCATCCTTGTCGCTAAAGCCCCGCCCGATCGCATCATCCCGGAAGGTATAGGCATGGACCATCAACCCCAAATCATGGGCATGGGCCATCAGCCCCGTATCCCCGGCATCGGGGTTCCAAAGCATTTCCTTATAGGGGCCAATGCCATCGATAAAAGCCGCTGCATCGCTGATCATAGATTTGGCCTTAGGGATATCCATCTCCTCCAGCAGATAAATCAGCGGAAGTTCGGTGCGTGAGCGCAGGTTTTCAAGGATATGTGGCTCAAATGATTGAATGACAACGGGCAGTTGACCGCTTGCCGCATCTGCATCAAATAAAATGGTCAGCAGCAGCGTTGCAAAATCGAACCCCATGGCCTCAAACATGGCTGGATGCTTGGTTTCAGGATAAACCCCAATGGGGCGGCCGTGCACTCTGCACCCTTCCTTGGCAATATCGATCACCTCGGCAAATGTTGGCACTAAATACAGATCATCATGGGATGTGTCGCGTCCGGGAAAGGGCTGGCGGGCCCGCAGGGTGCGAATCTCATCCAGAGTAAAATCCGATGTCAGCCAATCTTCCCGACCTATAAAATCAAGATATCGTTTACGGCCCGCAAATTCCGGGTGATCCGCCACATCAGTCGTACTGGACAAATAAGCGTCATGGCGCGCAATTAAATGACCATCCTTGGTCAAAACCAAATCAGGTTCGATATAATCCGCGCCCAACTCCATTGCGCGCCGATAGCCTTCGCGCGTGTGTTCAGGGAAATAGCCGCTGGCACCGCGATGGGCAATGATGCTCGGTGTTTTTACGTCAAAACGAATGGTCACATGCACCCCCTATTTGCGCCAATAAGAAATCCGCCCGGGACGGGATTCCCCCCTTCTCTCTGGTCAAATTTAGGCGTATAGTGTGCCACAATATATTGGGGAAAGGAAAGCGTATTGGCGCAAAAGGCACGACATATGGTGCTGCAGCGTGATATTTTCGCAAAGGATCGCCTATGGCGATCCGGCGTTTTTGCGCGCTTTGCGTTTTCTATAGGCTTAAGCCCTTTATGCTTAAGCCTATGTGTAATCACCCTTTTTTCCCTTATGAGCCTTTTTCCCGCAAGCGCCCAAATATCACTTGAAGACTTTGACGACGAAGCATGGCGCTACCGCGAATTGGAACGGCTGTTATATATTGAGGACGCCGATGCCCGCTTACAGGCGGCGCTAAGCGAGCTGTCCATGCGTTACGAGGTGGCCGAGCGTAATTTCCGACTTTCAGGCGATGAACGTATCGAGGAATATGGCTGCCCTGCTGCTAGTACCCTTGGCCAGCTTGATCCCCATGTCGACCCCAATGTCACCATCGCCCGGCTTTACCGGGATTATGGGCGTTATTTTCTTTGTATTCGCCAATATGACGATGCCATCGCAGCCTTTTCGAGCGCTGTCCCCCTTTATAGAGCCGGATTTGGCCGTGAGGCCCTGATCGAGCGCACAGATTTGGCCTATCTACAGGAAGTCCGCAGCTTTTATGATCAGGCCATTGCCGAAACCATGAAATTGATGGAAGCCGCGGGGGCTTGGCAAAGCTATGCTGTCGCCCAAGCCTTAACCGAAGAATATTGGCCGCAACGCCTGATCACAAGTGATGAGGTTTTGATCTTGCGCGGTGATGTGATTGACGCGTGGGAAGAAGCGTCCCAAATGCTGGCGCTGGTCGGTATGGACTTAGAGGCAGACGATGCCCGCCAGACCCTGCGTGCCGTGCTGACGTTTGACCAATCCAACGGACTCGATATCCGCGAGGCGCGCTAAATTGCCCCCACCCCGCCCAGAATTGAGACCAGAATTGAGACCAGAATTGAGACCAGAATCGACAGGTCGGATTATTTTGATGCGTTATAAAGAAGGACGCAGTTTTTACCCGCATCCTTAGCGCGGTAGAGCGCCTTATCCGCAGCGCTGACAATATCGTCCATAGTCGTCGCATCCTTTGGGTAGGCCGCTAATCCCGCGCTGGCACCAACCTGAATCCCCTCACAGCCCGAGATTTCAATTTCTGATATCTTCTTGATAATCCCGTTGCAGCGGCCACGCACTTGCTCAACATCCAGGGAATCTCGGAAAATCAATCCAAATTCATCCCCGCCAAGCCGCGCTGCGAAATCAGCCTCGCGGATATGACCAACCAGGATTTTACCAACCTGTTTTAGCACCTCATCACCGACCGGATGGCCATAGGTATCATTCACAGGCTTGAAATTATCAAGATCAAGCAGCGCCAAAATCACCCCGCTCTCTCGTTGATCAGCATGATACAGCGCGTCTTTCAATTCGGCGTCAAAGGCCCGCCGGTTATATAGGCCCGTCAGCGTGTCCTTATGCGCCATCAGGCGCGCCTTTTCGGCCTCTTTGCGCTCTGATGTAACGTCGGCATAGCTGGTGATGACACCGCCATCCGGCAGGCCGCGGCCCACGACATGCAGAATCGTGCCATTTGGCCGAACCCGGTCATATTGGAAGTTTTTCCGAGCCGTCTGCATTTCGACCATCGCCAATTTAGCCTCGGCAATTTCGATTGGGTCGCCTTCACCATATTCCCCACGCGCTGCATTGAAGCGGATCATGGATTCCCGTGACGAGCCCAGGTCAAGAATTTCGTCAGGCAATTCAAGCAACGCCTTCACAGGCTCATTCCAGCCAACAAGCTGCCTGTTTTTATCATAAACCGTGATGCCGACCTCAATATGATCAAGAACCGCAGACAAAAACATGCTTTTTTCTTGTGCGTCAGCCTCGGCAATCGCGACTTGTTCTAAAAGATTCACATTATCCGCGGCTGAACTTTCGATGACCTCTCGTGCGTAATCAGCTTCTTTCAATTGATATTGCAATTGCTCGGCGGCCTCTTTCAAGTCGCTTTCCCGGCCAAAGGCCAACCGCATCATTTCATTCACACGCTTGGCATGAATAGTCGCTACGACGGCCACAGCCAATAATAGAATAACACTCCCATAAAATTGGCTCGGGGCAATCAAACTGGGGCCAATAACGAGAAAGCTTCCGCCCAAAATCAATGCTGAGAAAAGGCTTAATATGAAGCGATTGGGCAAAACCGAGATGAAAAAGATGATCTCCATGGCCACAACGATGACATGGCTGTCCCACGCCAAATGATCATAGCCCATCATGGCAACATTCCCGACAGCGACAGATACGGACAAAATAAAAATCAGCCAGGGGAACCTTCGACTGGGACGATTAAGGCTTAACAAAAACGAAATATAAATCGCCAAAAATATAGCTGGCAGATGAGCACTGATTGAGACCAGCGCCCCCATTTCAGGAAAGAGACGCACCCAGTCCAATATAATTGCCAACACCCCAAGCGATACACCGATCAAAAGCGCTAAGCGCATATGGCTGGCCAAACTGGGCCAGTTCTTCTTCAAGAACTCCGTTTCACGGTCAAGGTCCTTGAACTGCCCGCCGTATAGAAAGGTATCAACGACCAAGCGAAACCAACTTTGGTTTCTGGCGTCTTCCGTTCTCCACTCGCTGCTCTGAGAATCCATATTTCTTGATCGACTCGGCTTAAACGTCATCACAATAATGGCCAGCACCCGGTGCCAGCCCACAACCCCAATACTTAATCCATCCTCTCGCCAAACTAAAAGAAAAAATGATCCACCAACAAGAACTTGCCCATAAGCGGCTTGATAAAGTTGATATCCGCAACCTCAGGATGCAATGCTCGTATACACAGTCACTTTAAAGGCGCTTACTCTGTCAGTTTTTGCCATGACAAGCCTCTGTGGATAAGACTCGCGCGCCAGAATGAGACGGTAATCATTCAATTTGGGGATGCTGAAGTAATTTGCTATACTCGACAGAGTTTCAAAACTTAGGGGGAAATTATGAACGCTGAACTTGCACTGTATTTTCACGCTGTCATCCTGACTTTCGTTCAGGTCATGATTCCGGCCATGATGGCGCTGACTGCCAACGGTATCCCATGGGGGGTTTCAAACCGCGACACACCGCCCAAATCATCCGATATGCATGGCCGGGCCCTGCGCGCCCGCGATAACATGCTGGAAAATATGGTGGTCTTTACTGGCTTGGTGATCGTTACAGCGCTAGCAGGTGTTTCCAACGAAATCACTATTTTAGGGGCGCAGTTGTTCTTTTGGGGTCGGGTTGCCCATTTTCTGACATATCTGTTCGGCGTCATTTGGGTGCGGACGATCGCTTGGCTCATTGCTGTTATTGGTATGCTTTTGATCGGTTGGGAGATAATGCAACACCTATTCATGTAGAAATTTAGAAAGATTTATATGAATTAAATAATTTAAAGCCAGATAGTTATCTGTCTTTTCTTATCCAAAACATAACGTATGATATAATTTGCCCCTGTTCATTTACGTGGAAAAATCTATCTATATACATATGGATGGCAGAGATGAGCCCAAGCTGAAGAAAGGACCTTTGATGACTCATTTTCTAATTACCGACGAAAATCCTGATGGTCACAAGCTAGAAGATATCCTGCGCAAAATTCGCTCAGATATCATTCATCGTCAGGTCAAAATTATTGATGATGACAACCCAGTGGCACAAAAAATTGTCGCCAATAATATCGTCATTCTCAACCACCTGAGCGAAAGCATCGCGCTTGCAGAAAGCTCCACATTGATGTTGGACAAATCCTTTGGTCCATCAGCTGATGGTAAGCCGCGCATCGGGGTCGAATAGAGGGTACCCCCTAAATACCCCCCCTAAACAGCGCCTTCGCGACGTCATTTTCATATTCCCGTGCATAATGGGCAGGTGACTTGGCATCGCCATCCACTTTATTAGGATCATGGCCTGCTGCCACGAGCATTTCCAATTTATCCCGCGACATGCCGCCAATTACGGCCGCAGACAATAATGACCAGCCCTGATCCGAGCTTAGCTCTTCGCGCTGAGCTTTCCATGTGGGGTTATCTTCGTCTAGAACGAACCGCGGTAGCCGCGATGTGTGGATATCCAAGCGCGCGCCCTTTTCTACCAACAAGTCAAAGGCCTTCTCCTGCCCTTTAATCGCGGCAAACATAAGGGGCGTTGCGCCGCGCTGCATATAGTTTTTGCCGGGAACCCAGGGCGGGCCGTTGCCGCGCACATAAACATCACTTGTCTGTTTATTGGGGTCACAGCCAGCATTCAGTAACTCGCTCATCAGGTCTGTCTGACCATAATAAGACGCGATCATTAAAGGGGTCACACCAGAATTATTGTTCAGCCCGCCGATGCTTTTGTCGGCCTGAACCTGCGCCAGCGCCGTTGCCCCATCCATGCGGATCATGCCAAAAAAGTCCTCTGCCCGACTGTCATCGCGACTAAGATACTTCATATAATCAGTTTTTTGCGCCTGCGGCCCTGCCCAATCGCCGGCAAAACCAGTGAACAGCATCAGCGCCCCGGACAGCGCGCCGCCAAGAATCCACATCCAGGCTTCCAAATGGTCACTGGCATAAAGAAAAGCGATCACCAAGAGTAACAGTGCGCCTGCGCCCCATGAATAGCGCGCCAAACGCGCGCGTTTTATGCGGTCTTCAGGGTGCTGATCCAAGCGCGCCAACTGAATAAATCCAGTATTGGCCAACCCCATACCGAGCAAAACAATGAAAGCTGACACGATCAATAAAGGAAGCGCAGGTGCCTCTGGGAATTTTTGCCCATAGGCATCAGACAAGCCATATAAACCCGCTGTTAGCCCCCCGAAACACAACAAAAAAGCGAAAGTTATTCTAAGCATCTCTGTCCCCTCATTCGTTTCAACCCCCGAACCAGCTCTACATCCCAACGCCCCCCCCACAAGCGGGGGCGAGCAACAGCAAGCCATATGGCATCCTCCACCAGCATTGCGAAAATATCAAATAGATATATCAGGGAAACAAATTCGATAATTTGAGTGAAAACAATTTTTGAGAACTAAAGCTTTTTAGGATTTTTCAACCCTGCTCGGCTTCTTTCATTTTCACCAACAAAAAAGGCCACCGATAAACGGTCGCCTTTTCTGATGGTGAGCCCGGCAAGAATCGAACTTGCGACCCACTGATTAAAAGTCAGTTGCTCTACCAACTGAGCTACGGGCCCACACAGAATATGAAGTGGTTGCACGCTCCTGTGCAACGCGGCGCACATTATGTTTTTAGCTTGATGGGGTCAAGTGCTTTCCTGCCCCAAAGGCAACAAATTTTTATTCCAGCCGACAATCAAGTTCGAAAAAGAACGTACTGCCCTCGCCCTCAAGACTTGTCACACCGATTTCACCCTGCATCAAGTCACTGATACCCTTGCAAATAGAAAGCCCCAGACCCGAGCCCAACGCAGAAAGGCTGGCCCGCTGGCCGACCTGTGTAAAACGTTTGAACACCATATCTTGTTCCTTTTCCGTCATACCAACGCCGGAATCTTGGACCCAAAACTTTAAACGAACCTGATCGGCATTTTTGCCCATCAGGGTACAGCCGAGCGTGATCTGACCCTGCTCGGTAAATTTGGCAGCATTGGCGATAAAATTATTCAAAACCTGATATAATCTGGACCGGTCGGTCACAATATTACGCGTCAACTGCGCGTCGTCCACGACGCAAAGCGTCAAACCCTTAGCCTCCACGCCCGCGCGGTGCGTGCTCGCCAATTCATTCATAAGCGCCGAGACTTGGAAACTTGAGGGTTTGAGCTCAGCCTCACCCTCTTCCATCTGCGATAAATCAAGCAGGTTGGTCAGGATCGAAACCAAGCCATCCGACGCCAGACTTAATGTTTGCACATAGTCGCGCTGTTTTTCATCCAATTCGGTTTGTTGTAACAGGTTGGACATACCCGCCAAGCCATTGATGGGTGTCCTGATTTCATGCGCGAGGTTTGCAATAAAGCGCATTCTTGCGTCAGAGGACGCATGTTCAATGGCTAAGGCTTTATCCATATCATCTGATTTTTGCCGTAAAATAAAAATCAATATGGCCGTGACCCATATCACAAGAATCGTCATCGTACGATTGGCCAGAACAATCCATTCGGTGCCGCCATCGGGGGATGTGTGATAGCCTGCAATGGTCAGCATGCTCGCCACGACCGCCGTATAAATCGCCCAACGTTTGCGTGCGGTCCACCATGTCAGCAATATAGGCAGAACATATGGTACGCCGCCCGCATAGCCGAGTGGCATATTTAGGTCCAAATAGAAAACAACCCCCAACAAAGCAATGATGGACAGAAATATGAGACCAGTTTTTTGTTTCATCATCTTCCAATTGCGTTCGGCGCAATTACTAGATTACAAACGATTAAAGATAAGGTTAAAATCAACCAATTGGTGTAATGCCCGTGCTGAACCTATCTAGGGGGAATTCCATGTTAGGCAAGAAAATGCCGCTATACCGGATATGTCTATTATGCGGAATCGCGTTAACCTTGATGATTCACCCTGTGGTCGCCTTGGCCGAGGATGACCGCGCCGCGATATTGGCGATCACTGACGAATTCTTTGACGCGCTCAAACATCGCGACAATGACCGTATCATGGCCCTGTTCCACGATGGCGCTTACGGCGCATCCTTGCGCTGGGACGCCGAAGGCAAGCCGATCCTGCGGCACGGGCCAGAAGCGGCATTACCCGCAGGCGAAGACATCTGGACCGAGCGATATTGGGACCCCACTGTGCTGGTTGAGGGCAATATTGCCACCATTTGGACGCCCTATGACTTTTATGTGAATGATCGCTTCAACCACTGCGGTATTGATGTCTTCAGCTTTTTCAAAATTGATGACGAATGGAAAATCATCAATACAGCCTATACCGTCGTCCAAGACGGCAGCTGCGAGATGCATCCCGATGGGCCGCCCATTGTAGAATAGCGTCCGCTCCGCTTGAGCTCTGTTCAAGGCTGTAATAAACATTCGCCTATTCGCACCGAATGGGCCCATATGCTATGATACGCCGCGTCATCACACAATATCATGAGCATCCCAGGGAGGGTAAAATGTTAAGTAAGAGATTTTTGATCAGCTGGCTGGCGGTATTTATTTCCCTTATGGCCTATGGATTCATCGTTTACAATTTTCTACTGGGTGATTATTTCGCCAGCAACAAGAGCACAGATATGATGAGACCTGTGGAAGAGCAATTACCAGAATGGATGGCGATTGGCTCGGCCCTGATAGCCTATGCTTTTGTGCGCATTTTCGACCATGATTACAAAGGCACGGGGATTGGCGAGGGCATACGCTATGGACTATTGATGGGCGTTTTTTGGGGGAGCGTTGAATTTATTTTCTACGCCACTATGCCAGTGCCCCTGAACCTTGTATTTGTCAGCTTCGTGGTCGATGTTGGCATGTTTGTCACCAGTGGCATCGTACTGAGCACAGTTTACAGGAAGGTTAGTGCCTAGGGACCAGTAACTCGTCACGGATCTACTCCATTACGTCTATGTCGCCGGAGGCATATGCCTCTAAAAAGTCCTTGGCAAACGCATCCATGCGGCCTTCACTGATGGCGTCACGCATATCCGCCATCAAGTCTTGATAAAATTGGATGTTATGCTGACTCATCAACATCGGACCGAGGATTTCGTCCGAGCGCACCAGATGATGCACATAGGCCCGTGAATAGTAATGGCACGCCCGACAGCCACAATCGGCATCTATTGGGCGTTCATCGTCTTTGTGCCGCGCATTCTTCATATTAATGGCACCGCGCCGAGTAAAGGCCTGCCCAGTCCGGGCGGAGCGCGTCGGCAGCACGCAGTCGAACATATCGACGCCGCGCATGACCGCCCCCACCAGATCGTCCGGCTTTCCCACGCCCATCAGGTAGCGGGGCTTATCCCGTGGCAGCATGGGTGCGCAAAAATCAAGGGTCTCAAACATAACCTCTTGCCCTTCGCCCACCGCAAGACCGCCAATCGCATAGCCGTCAAAGCCGATTTCCAACAGATTGTCGGTTGATATCTGCCGCAGGTCCGCAAACATGCTGCCCTGTTGAATTCCAAAAATCGCCGAGCGGTTTGCATGTGCGGCCCCAATGTCAAAACCATCGCGAGAGCGTTTGGCCCACCGCATCGACAGCTCCATGGATTTTTTCGCGACCTCTTTTTCCGCAGGGTACGGCGTGCACTCATCAAACGCCATGACAATATCAGAGCCAAGCAGGCGCTGAATTTCCATCGAGCGCTCTGGCGAAATCATGTGTTTCGAGCCATCAATATGCGATTGGAACGCAACGCCCTCTTCGCTCATCTTACGCAATTGCGCAAGGCTCATGACCTGATAACCGCCACTGTCGGTCAGGATCGGCTTGTCCCAATTCATGAATTTGTGCAGTCCACCAAGGCGCGCAACACGTTCAGCCCCCGGGCGCAACATCAGGTGATAGGTATTGCCAAGGATGATATCTGCCCCCGTCGCTTTCACATCGTCCACGGTCATGGCCTTAACCGTTCCCGCCGTGCCAACAGGCATGAAGGCTGGCGTGCGAATATCCCCGCGCATCATATGAATGACACCAGTGCGCGCCGCGCCATCACTGGCTTTAATATCGAATTTAAAACGATGGGTCATAATTCACTAAGTCCGGAACAGCAGGCATGAATCGCCATAGGAGTAAAAATGATAGCGGGACTCGATGGCGTGCTGATAGGCCTCTAACATACGCTCGCGCCCGGCAAAGGCCGACACCAGCATGAATAGCGTCGATTTTGGCAGGTGAAAATTGGTGAACAGCGCATCCACAGCCCGGAACTTATAGCCCGGTTGGATGAAAATGTCCGTGTCGCCCTTAAACGGATGAATGATGCCGTTGTCATCAGCCGCACTTTCCAACAGGCGCAGCGACGTGGTGCCCACCGCGATCAAACGCCCGCCATTTTTTTTACAGGCATTGAGCTTATCGGCGACCGCTGGTGTAATCTCGCCCCATTCCGCGTGCATTTTATGGTCGCCCGTGTCTTCGACCTTAACCGGTAGGAAAGTGCCCGCCCCAACGTGCAGGGTTACAAATTCCATCTCGGCACCCGCATCGTTAAGGCGTTGCAGCAATATATCATCAAAATGTAGGCCAGCGGTTGGCGCCGCAACGGCACCTTCGCGGTCGGCATAGGTGGTTTGATAATCTTCAAGGTCTTGTTCGTCTGGTGCCCGCAGCTTGGCGATATAGGGCGGCAGGGGCATCTCGCCCACGGCTTTGATCGCGTCCATCAAGCCGTGCTCGATATTAAACTTCAACATAACCTCGCCGCCTTCGCGGCCAAGAACCAATGCCTTGAGCATGCCAAAATCAATCTGGTCGTCAACTTTCAGACGCTTGGCCGGGCGAGCAAACGCGGCCCATGCAAACTGGTTGATCTGTTTATGCAGCGTGATTTCGACATTGACCTCGCCGCGCTTACCGAAAAGGCGCGCTGGAATCACCCGCGTATCATTAAAGACAACCATATCGCCCGGTTCGATATATTTCGGCAGGTCAGACACCATGCGGTCTTCAGTCACACCAAAGGGGGCAACCACCAGCATGCGTGACTTACCGCGCCCCGCAGGGCGCAAAGCGATGCGATCGTCGGGTAATTCGAAGTTGAAAAGCTCTATATCCACAGGTTTTTTCCTCTGCAGGTGCTTTTAAGGGAGAACCGCGGCGAATTGCAAAGAAAAAAGCGACAGGTGCGCCGCCGATTAGCCCCCCAGACGTCGTGACAAGGCACAAAACCCCCACGCCAGCCCCGCGCATAGCCCGCAAATAATACCCGCCGCAAAGAAGCGGTCGATATCAAAAAACCAGCCGAGTACTGGATGCCAAGCGGCATGACCCGGCGCATAACCGGAAACATCAAAGGAAAAGCGCTGCCAAACCTCCCACCCCACGGTGCCATAAGACAGATAGTCATATTCACCCGTGAACCAATTGCGCACGCTGAGAACAGCGTAAACCAGCATCAAGCCGAAAGCCCCTGCCCCAAACACACCAAAGACCGCCGCCGAAATCCGGAACCACCAGCGCACAATCCATTTTAAAAAGCCCCGATGATCCATTCCGCCTATTCCCCGAAAAGAGACGACCCCGAGCATAACTCGGGGCCGTGTGAATTCAAATTCAGCCTGATAGCGTGCAGCACCTGATTACTTGGTAAACTCGCCCGCTTCCACGCGGTCAACGCAGGCACGCAGAACCTCGACCGCCGCACCACGGTAATCTCCGCCCGTGACTGTGCCGAGAACGGCATCATCGGCCACGGCCACCTTCATGCATTTGACCAATTCCGCCTGAACCGCATTCACGGCCTTTTGCATCATGCCGCTATTGGCGACTGCATCGCCCATCTGGCGCATACGATCGGTCATACTTTGTGCCAGAAGAACCTCCTGATCTCCCCCTGCATCCGCCGCCTGAACCGGACCCAGCGTGATACCCGCCGATACAAGAAGAACAGCAAGAGCTGCCGCCATTTTTCGGGATAATCTTGTCATAATATACTCCGCTCATTAATAGGTGATAGACCCACCCCGCATCCATTGCGGGCGGGTTGTGACAAAAATACAAAACAAGCTGATGAATACTATAGCGCTATTTGCCGGAATAGCGAACACCGGAGAGAAAGGCACCAACCACACAGAACAAAACCATGGCTTCAATGCCCATGTTCACTGTTACCAAATCGGCGGTCATCCCGGGGCCTTCTTCACCGCGAATAAACGGCCCCGCCACGAAGCTATAAAATATCCAGAGTAATTGAATCCCAATGGTCCATAGGCTGGCAAACATGGCGATCGGCACGGGCGGATGCCCGGCGCGGGTCATGAACAGACCGCAAAACCCATAATAGATCGCGAGAATGACAAGATGAAGCTGCATCGGCTCCAAACTGGTCAAAATATGGGTTGTGAAAAAGTCCTGAAAGGGCGAGGTAATGGGCTCCCGCAAAAAAGCCATGATGGCGGCAGCAACCAGGCCCGCCATAATCATATTGCCTCTCGTCTGGCTGCGACTGCCGTGCTTTGCCATATCTCGCCCTTTTTAGATTAGTCTTGTGAACCACCAGACGCATCATCTGCATCCGCCGCGATAGTCATAGAAACGATGTGGTCGCGCTGATCTACCGGCACTTCGCCGTTGGCTTCACGCGGGCCTTTGGTGATATTGTCCACATGCTCCATGCCTTCAATCACTTCACCCCAAACAGTATATTGGCCATCAAGGTGCGGTGCATCAGCCAGCATGATAAAAAACTGACTATCCGCGCTGTCTGGATGACCAGCACGCGCAGTAGAAACAATGCCGCGCGTATGTGGGACATCGTTAAATTCTGCTTTGATATTCTGACCAGAGCCACCAGAGCCTGTACCCGTCGGATCACCAGTTTGTGCCATAAAGCCTTCGATTACGCGGTGAAACACCACACCATCATAAAAGCCTTCGCGCGCCAGTTCCTTAAAACGAGCAACATGGTTCGGCGCTTTATCTGGGAATGTCCGGATAACCACACGGCCACCGCTTGACAGGTTCATATATATCGTATTTTCCAATTCACTCTCCTCGCCCTCGTCAGCCATGCCCGCGACAGATGTATCTGCCTCGCTCATGGCCTGAGGTTCTTCTTCCATTTCATTTTGATTTTGGGCCGCCTGATTTTGCCAAAAATAAACACCTGCAATCAACACTGCGGCCGCGATAACTACCCATATCGGTTTCATTCACTATGTTCCTCTATTTTGCTGTCGTCGTAAGTCGGTCAATCAATCTGTGACCTTTTTGGCGATTTCACGCGCCACTGCTTCTGGCACAAAGGATGTTATATCCCCGCCATAAATAGCGATTTCCTTCACCAGTCGTGATGCAATGGCCTGATAACTGGCATCGGCCATCAAAAATACTGTTTCTATATTTGGGTTAATCACATCATTCATCCCGGCCATCTGAAATTCATATTCAAAGTCAGATACGGCGCGAAGACCGCGAATGATAATCTGTGCACCCACATCACCCGCAAAATGCATCAATAATTTATCAAAAGAGCGCACGTCAATGGTACCGCCCATCTCAGCGGTGATGGGGCTGGTTTCACGAGTGATCATTTCGACGCGTTCTTGCAACGAAAACATCGGCGATTTTGAGGGATTGGTGGCAACACCAATAACCAATCGGTCGACCAGTTTCAAACCCCGTCGCACGATATCTAAATGACCATGAGTCAGAGGGTCAAATGTTCCGGGATAAAGTCCAACGCGTTCCATAAATTCCTACCGCTGTATCAGTGACACCAAGCTTAATCAGCGCCCATTCGGGGCGAGATTGGCGCAATTTTCAGGAAATGACAAGTTACTCTTGGCCCGCTGTATCTTCAGATGGGTCTTCAGACGGCGTTTCTGAGCCGGATTCAGCCGCGCCTGAGCTTTCCGCAGCAATACCGCCTTCGCCTTCGCTTTCGGCCAACGCTTCGTCCTCTGCCTCATCATCATGGGTCTCGCCCATTTTAGCGACAGACACGATCTTTTCATTTTCTGACACATCAAACAGAGTCACGCCACGCGTCCCGCGCCCCATGACACGCACATCATAGATGGGGGTGCGAATAATTTTGCCCTGATCTGTGACCATGATGACCTGATCGGTCTCCTCAACCGGGAAGTTCCCGACAACAAGGCCGTTGCGCGCGCCAGCGTCGATATTGGCAACGCCCTGCCCGCCGCGGCCCATAGCCCTATATTCATGGGATGAAGAGCGCTTGCCATAGCCGTTTTCGGTGATGGTTAAAATAAAGTCTTCTTCGCTGGCCAAGCGCGCCATATCGGCGTCAGAAAGCGTTGGTGTCCCCGGCTCGGATTTCCATGGCGCGGCTTTCAGATAGGCGTCTCGTTCTTCAACAGTGGCCGTTTGCCCCTTCAGGATCGACATAGCGATCACTTCATCGCCCTTGGCCAATTTCATGCCCTTCACACCCGTTGATGAGCGGGATTTAAAGACGCGCAGAGCGCTGACGTTAAACCGGATTGATTTGCCGCCGCGCGCGGCCAAGAACACATCATCCGAATCTTCACACAGCTCAACACCAATCAATTTGTCATTGGCATCTTCGTCCATTTTCATGGCGATTTTGCCGTTGGACGGCACATAGGTGAAGTCTTCCATACTATTACGCCGCACGGTGCCCGAAGATGTGGCAAATATAACATTCAAATCCGCCCAGGTTTCTTCTTCCTCGGGCAAGGGCAAAATGGTCGAAATACTTTCCCCCTGTTCCAGCGGCAACAAATTAATCAGCGCCTTACCCTTGGATGCGGGTGAGCCTTCGGGCAGTTTCCATACCTTCATTTTGTAAACAATACCCCGCGACGAGAAGAACAGAACCGGCGTATGGGTATTGGCGACAAAGACCGATGTTAGAACATCCTCTTCTTTGGTGCTCATCCCCGCACGGCCTTTACCACCGCGGCGCTGCGCCCGGTAGGTCGAGACAGGCACGCGCTTGATATAGCCAGAATGCGTCACGGTTACGACCATGTCTTCGCGGGCAATCAGGTCTTCATCATCCATATTGCCGTAAAAACCCTCAACAATTTCAGTGCGCCGCTCGTTGCCAAAGGCATCGCGCACATCCACCAGCTCTTGGCGCAGGATCGTATAGAGCTGCTCGCGGGAGCGCAGAATACCAAGGTATTCCTCTATCTTGGTGCCCAACTCTTCCAGCTCGCCGCCAATCTCTTCACGACCCAGTGCCGTCAATCTGTGCAGGCGCAATTCCAAAATGGCTTTAATTTGCTCTTCCGACAGTTGGTAGGTGGTCGCGTTTTCATCAAAATTTGGATCACCAATCAGCTTCAAATAAGGCTTCACATCCGCCACATCCCACTCGCGCGCGGCCAGTTGGGCGCGAGCTTCTGCCGGATTTTTAGCGCCGCGAATAATCGCCACAACTTCATCGATGTTCGCGACCGAAATGACCAAGCCAACCAACAAATGCGCCCTGTCGCGCGCTTTGGCCAAAAGGAATTTGGTCCGACGCGTGATCACTTCCTCGCGGAAGGTAATAAAAGCCTCGAGAATTTGCTTCAGGCCCATCTGAATCGGACGCCCGCCATTCAGCGCCAGCATATTGATGCCAAAGCTGGTCTGTAGGGGCGTAAAGCGATAAAGCTGGTTCAAGACCACCTCTGCCACTGCATCGCGCTTAATTTCAATGACCACGCGAACACCGTCACGGTCAGATTCGTCGCGCAGGTCGGAAATGCCTTCGATCTTTTTGTTGCGCACATGATCGGCGATATTTTCCATCAGGCGGGATTTATTCACCTGATACGGGATTTCACTAACAATAATAGCATCGCGGTCTTTGCGAATTTCTTCGATATGGGTTTTCGCGCGAATAATAATAGACCCGCGCCCAGTCTCATAGGCTTGACGAATCCCCCCGCGGCCGAGGATCGACGCTCCGGTCGGGAAATCCGGTCCTGTCACGTGTTCCATCAGGCCTTCAAGGCCGATCTCGGGATTATCAATCAGCGCACAGGTTGCATTGATGACCTCTATCGGGTTATGCGGTGGAATATTCGTTGCCATACCAACCGCAATACCCCCCGCCCCATTCACCAACAGATTGGGAAAACGCGCTGGCAGAACTTTAGGTTCGGATTCCGAACCGTCATAGTTTTCCTGATAATCGACCGTGTCACGGTCAATATCTTCTAGCAGCGCACCCGCCACCTTTTCCATGCGAGCCTCGGTATAACGCATGGCCGCGGGCGGATCGCCATCCATAGAGCCAAAGTTACCCTGCCCATCAATAAGCGGCACGCGCATGGAAAAGTCCTGCGCCAAACGCACCAAGGCATCATAGATCGAGCTGTCACCATGGGGATGATATTTACCCATGACGTCACCAACAATACGCGCTGACTTGCGGTAGGGCTTGCCAAACTCATAGCCGTTTTCATGCATGGAATAGAGGATGCGACGATGCACAGGCTTCAGGCCATCACGCACATCCGGCAAGGCACGGGAGACAATCACGCTCATCGCGTAATCGAGGTAAGAGGTTTTCATTTCCTCTTCAATTGTGATGGGCTCAATGCCGGGTGCGTCTTCTGCGCCCGCTGGATCGATTGGCGTATTTTCGCTCAACTTTTCGTTCCTCTATGTTGCTTGGGTGTTGGTCCACTCCAAGCGATCAAAAACCAGTCTTAAAACAGGCAATATAATGAAGGGAAAAAGCCGAATGTCGCGCATTTATGGACCACACCATGCACGCGACACGCCCCCACGATATATTGTGTTAGCTTGGGCCAAAATATACCAAGTCATGTGGTGAGGGGCAAGCAAAGACCCTCGAAAAAGCCCGCCTTTTTTAGCTTTATTTACAAAGGGTTAGAGGGTCTTTTTTTATGTGCGGCAAAGATCGCCGCATGGTTGCGAAAAAAGGACACAAAACGTGTCAAACCTTCCCCAGAGTGATTCTGGCAAAAACATCAAACCTTGGATAAAGACTGCTTCAGATCAGCGATTAAATCGCCCACATCTTCGATGCCGATGGACAGGCGCACCAGATCATCAGGTGTCGGACTGTCGGGGCCTTCGACGGGCTTGCGGTGCTCGATCAAGCTTTCGACCCCGCCTAGAGATGTCGCGGGCGTAAACTGTTTGGTGCCGAGGGTGAATGCCTTGGCCGCGTCAAAGCCGCCTTTCAACCGCACACTCAACATCCCCCCAAAGCCATAGTCAGCATCGCTCTGTGCCCAAGCGATACTATGCCCGGGATGACTTTCCAGACCGGGATAGAGAACATGAGAGAGCTTTTCGTGCCCCTCCAACGCGGTGGCGATGGCCAGAGCGCTGTCTGAGGCCCGCTTCACACGCAAATGCATGGTGCGCATACCGCGAATCAACAGCCAGGCTTCAAACGGCCCCAGAATCGGCCCGGCATGATAACGTACCTCCTTAATCGCCTGCCAATCCGCATCATCCTTGGCGGTGATCAAAGCCCCAGCAACAATATCAGAATGGCCGTTGAGGTATTTGGTCGCAGAATGCATGACAAGATCTGCACCCAGCTTAATAGGCTGACAGATCAGCGGTGTCATCACCGTGGCGTCAACAATCAATTTGGCGCCAACGCCATGTGCAGCCTCGGCACAAGCAGCGATGTCCACAACTGTCCATGTTGGGTTTGCAGGCGTTTCTATCCAGACAAAGCGTGGGGCATTCCCTGTTGCCAAAACGCGCTCCAAATCGCCGTCTTCGGTGGGATCAAATAGATCCGCCGAAAACCCGACACGCTTTGATTCCCGTTGCATCCAACCGCGCACGCCAAAATACCCCTCGCCAGAGATGACAATGCGCTCGCCCCGCTGCATCAGTGATGCAATTGCCGCCATGGCCGCCAAACCAGACGGAAACACCAGCGCGTCCGCACCGCCCTCAAGCGTGCTCAAGATATTCTCGGCGACCTCAAATGTGGGATTGTCGGCGCGGCCATATTGACGGTCATGACGCAATCCATAATCGTCATCGCGGGCATAGGTGCTATTTAAGGAAACGGGCGGGATCATCCCACCCAAATCCTCATCAAAATAATGCCCAGCTTTTGCCAGAATGGTCGCCAATTTATCGCTCATAAGCTGGCCAGCTCCCTAAAGCCTCTAGAACGGAATTTCGTCGTCCAGATCATCCGCAGGCGGAGGCGTACCGCCGCCACCATTGCCGCCACCATTGCCATTGGAGCCACCACCATAGTCGCCGCCGCCAAAGCCGCCACCAGACCCACCGCCATCACCGCGACCATCAAGCATGGTCAATTCGCCGCGATATTTCTGCAAGACAATCTCGGTTGTATATTTGTCCTGACCTGATTGATCGGTCCATTTACGCGTTTGCAATGCCCCTTCGATATAAACCTTCGAGCCTTTTTTCAGATAGTCCTTGGCGACGCGCGCCAGATGCTCGTTGAAAATAACCACGCGGTGCCATTCGGTTTTTTCCCGGCGCTCGCCCGTGGATTTGTCTTTCCAGTTTTCAGATGTAGCAATCCGTAGGTTCACAACCGGATTGCCGTCGTTCATTGTCCGCACTTCAGGGTCCGCCCCCAGATTACCAATTAGAATTACCTTGTTGACGCTTCCCGCCATGACCGACCTTTCTGAAAATTATAAGTATGACTCTCGATTTGAGGGGGACAGCCTAACCCCATCGCGCGCACCTGCCAAGGGCGAAAATAAAGCCCAAAACAGAGGATGTTCAGGCTTCATTCAGATTCCCCGTCATAGCGTGCATGTCAGACAAATCACAAGGGGGACAACATGAAGTTTACAGCACTATTTATCTCAATTGCACTGGTCTCTTTTTCTCATCACGCCAACATCCATCAAGCCAGCGCCCAACAAGCCCAGCCCGCACCCGGCGCAACCTGCCAGAGCGACCCGCATTTCCAAGACTGGGATTTCTGGATCGGCGAATGGACGGTGACTGCGGGGCCAAATGATGTGGTGGCTGGGGAAAACAGCATCAAATCAATCGAAGACGGTTGCGCCATATCCGAGCATTGGACCAATGCTGGCGGCGGCACAGGTTCAAGCCTGAACTATTACAACCCCAACACCGGGAAATGGCGACAGCTTTGGGTATCCGGCGGTGCGGGCGGCTATAGCATTGACTATTCCGGTGGGCTTGTGGATGGGTCCATGGTTTTGGTCGGCGAAATTCACTATTATGGCGGCACCACTGAGCAATTTCGCGGCACTTGGACGCCCAACCAAGATGGCAGTGTTCGCCAATTCTTTGAGCAATATAATTCAGAAGATGACGTCTGGGTTGTATGGTTCGATGGTAACTATCGCAGAAAATGAATTCGATAAACCTCATGTTAACACATGAATGGAATAGAATGGGAGGCGTGATCCAAATTCAATGAATCGAAAGCCCCCAGATGAAGCGTCTTGTTGTAGTAATCGCCTTATTTTTAACGCTGACCGCTGTGCACAGCGAATCGCATGATGATATCATTCGCTCTGATGTTGGGGCTGTCATCGAAAAGCTGTTAGAGCGCTGGAATGATGGTGACTTATTAGGGGCCATGGGCATGTATATGAATAGCCCCGACGTGCGTCTGGTCCGCGATGGCGAGGTCTATGAAGGCTGGCGCAATATTTACGATCACTATCAAGGTATCTTTGCATTGCAGGATGCAGATGCACACGGTGTCACCAACATGACTGAGATCGTCATCGAACCCATGAATGCCAATACAGCCACTGTTTTTTATCGGTGGGAAACAAACGGCTTCATGGGTCATAACGAGATGCACGGGGCCACCTTTCTGGTTGTTAAGCGGTCGGGTCCTTACTGGCGGATAACCCATGCCAGCATGTCGACCTCTTTGCCCAACCTAGGCAAAGCCGGACCAAATAACTAGCCAACCACCCTTTACCGAACCCCTGTGCCATAGACCAGCACCTCGACCGTTGCAGGGCCTTGGCGCTTGATCTGGGTCGATACAATCTTCAGATTCACCACGTGTTCATAGCCCTCACCGCGCGCAGCCTCCTTCAATCTGACGATGGCTTCTCGTCGGGCGCGGTCAAAAAGGCGCTCGTACATGGCGATGCGCCCGCCAAAAATGCGCGCAAAAAATATGGTAAAGCCGCGAAAAATATCGTGGGACAGAACAATCGAGCCTTCCAGTAGGCGCGTGTCTTGGCGTGTGTCTTGGCGTGTGTCTTGGCGTGTGTCTTGGCGTGTGTCTTGGCGTGTGTCTTGGCGCGTTGTGGTGTTGACCGCCCGAACGCGACCAACATCAATCCGAACGTCACGCACGTCTTGCTCGCGCACCGCCAGCTTGCGCAGACCATGGCGTTCCCATCCCCAGCCCATCAGCCATCCGGCGATACCAAGAAGCGCCGCATTTTTGACGGCTATCCACGTCCCGCGTAGCCACATTTCCTGCCATGGCAGGTCGCGAAGCGCCGCAAACTCGCGGATCGGCATCATCCATTCCAGAAAATTTTCTGCGAAAACTTTAAGAGCGTCGATCTCCATTATGGCGTATCAGTCAACTTGACAGCCGTGCCATAGGCCAACAGCTCGGCCGCGCCAGAGGTAATTGATGATGTGGCGAGGCGCACGTTAATAACCGCATCGGCCCCCCGTTCTTCAGCCTCTGCCTGCATCCGGGCGATAGCGGCCTCGCGACCCTCCACCAGCAGTTCCGAATAGCCAACCAATTCTCCGCCGATAATGCTTTTGAAAAAGGCCGCGATATCACGCCCCACATGCTTGGCGCGCACGGTTGAGCCCATCACAAGGCCAAGGTCTTCGCTGATATCCCGCCCCGGCACGGTCTCGATATTCGAAATGATCATGAAAGTTCCTGCTTGGCTTTGCTTTTCGCGGTGGTGGTCAGCATTTGCAGGCGGTCTTCGGCGACATCCACCCCGTCGACCTCAATACGCACAAAGCGACGGTCGTCGGTATCTTCGTCATACCAACAGCGCACGGTGCCTGTGGTATTGGAATTCACCACATGATAGCGCAGACGCACAACGGTCGGATCCCGGAACGGATCGTGGAAGGAGGATGGAAATTCAACCGCCCCGCTGCCATCAATCACCCGCAGCGCCGCAGCGCGGCACATGAACAGGCCCTCTTCCGCAGCGTCGGTGATGACCATATCGTCACAGGCCGACAGGGATAACCCTGCCCCGACGATCATGCCAGTTGTGGTGAATAAGCGCATAAGTCTCTCCCGATGAACTCGACAGAAACATGCTAACTCTACGGCGTTTCTAAATCAATCTTTGGTATGCATTGAATAGCGCTCACGGATGTTGCCTCCGGCAACACCTCCGCGAGGGCGTTAGCGACTGCCAACTGCAGTGAACCACGAACGTAGGGTCAGCTTGTCTGTACCCGTCCGAGCCTATGCGAGGCCCCCGCGGAGCGGATCACAATTGTGATCTCGCGTGAGCGCGCATTCTATGAGCGCAGCGGCGATCATCCTAACAGCCTTGAGCTTGACCCATGTGAGAAGCGCAGCCCGGAAGCCGGGGCGAGCATCGCAGCGGCGATCATCCTAACAGCCTTGAGCTTGATCCATGTGAGAAGCGCAGCCCGGAAGCCGGGGCGAGCATCGCAGCGGCGATCATCTAAAAAGCAGCCTTGAGCTTGATCCATGTGAGAAGCGCAGCCCGGAAGCCGGCGCGAGCATCGCAGCGGCGATCATCTAAAAAGCAAAAAACAGCCCTGAGCTCGCTTCATGTGAGCACGGCGAAAGCCGCGCGCAGCGGAAGCAAAAAAATGACTCCTCGTTGGGGTGCAATCGGGGGAGTGCGACGAGGAGCCATTTATGTCCTGATCCACGGGAGAAACCATTTATGGGTCAGGCTAAATTTGATGTGTTCGAAACGAGGAAACATCTCAATTTCTAATGCGAGTCGTATCATGTGCCACACAACCCCACATTGATCCAAGTCAAGTGCCCTCATTTCCATTGCATCAGTCGATGCTGATTTTTTTCGATTTATGTTTGGTTTCCGACGTTTTGGGCACGCTCACGGTTAATACACCATCGGCAAATGTTGCATCAATTCTGCTTTCATCTACATTTGACGGCATAGTGAAACTGCGCAGGAACTTGCCATAGCGTCGTTCGGAAATGCGCCGACCTTCGTCCTCTTTTTCAAAGGCACTGCGTTTTTCACCTTTGATGCTCAGGACGCCGTTTTCAATCGACAGGTCCACTTCCTTTTTGTTCATGCCCGGCAATTCGACCGTAAACTGATAGGCCTTATCGCCTTCATAAACATCAACATCAGGCATCATGTACATGCGGCCCAGATCGCGGGATTCAACCCAAGGCGCCAGTGGCATGGACATTTCATGCATCACATCACGGTCAAAGAACCGGTGGAATAACTGGTCCATTTCACGGCGGAAAGAACCAAAAGACCCCATCAGATCGCGGCTCCAGTCGCCGCGCCCTGCTTCGCCCTGTGCAACCGCTTTTTTACTCTCTTGAACAATCTGCTTCGCCATATCAGACTCTCCTTTTTCCTTCTCCAATGAAGGCCTGAGTCGTAACAGATGGCGCGCGAGGGCGCATTGATTGGAGTCAAATGATTCTCATCTACAATTATTGAGTGGCGCAGCAAGCACCACTAATAGTAGTCTTTCCCACCTGTTTATGGTTTTAAAGTAAGGGGCGATAGCTTCATGGAAAAAAATGATCGGCTAATAACGGCAATTTTTCTCTTACTCGGGTTGCTAGGTATCAATTGGTACCTATCCGGCCGATTTGGATTACCCACCGGGGACCAAAGCATCTGGTTTCACGGCGGATTATTCGTTCTAATTGTTGCCTACTATTGGATAGAGCACTTTTTTACCCGCCCCACAGATGTAATAATTAACGGCCTTATTGTATTTGTTTCCGTGTCCTCTTTGGCCAACCCACCTTTGCCCCATTGGTGGGAAGCTCTGCGATACTTTGCCCTTGCCGTAGCTGCTTTAGCATTCGCAGTTGCTTGGAACCCCGGAGCCAGCCAAGAAAACTCGTGGGCTACTTTGCACAAATTTATTTATCTTTTTGTAACTAAGTTTGGCAAAGCCGAGATCCTTTATTCTGTCGTTTTCGGGTTGGCGGTTCTTTCCTATTTCGAAATAGCTACCAGAGAAACCTCCACTTTAGTTATATTTTGGTTAGCCCTCCTTGCCCTCAAGCACATTGATATGGGAGGGTTTATTAGGGGTATCAAAAGGATAAACAAAACCGATCTGCAAATCGTTGGAAAGGTTAGCAGATATTTCGAACCAAACATTTTGATGTTTGAGGCACTTCCAAGAACTAACTTCCGACGAGGTGACTATGTATCAATAGGTCAAACAGGCACTGACATTACGAACCACGACATCGGCAAGATTAGCAAATTACGGCGATCACTAGATATCCTTGAAGTGGAAGTAGTACTGCTAAAAAGACACGATAACAGTAACCCGCGCCCGCGTAACGTATTCAGATTAGCTGATCCCGACACGATAGGGAACGATACGCCCCAACTCGCGCGCAGAAATACTTTAATAGGGTTGTTGGAAAAAGAAACTTCTATATCTAGTCTAAAATTTGAAGTTGTAGCCAATCTAGAAATGGCGCAGGGAAGTGTCGTCTACGCACATTTAAATACTGGTGAATTTGTTGCTTACCAAATAGTAGATGCTAAGGTACAGCAAGAAACGTCAAACGCCAGCAGCTTGAGACAATTAGCGTTAGCATCGGCCGAACAACTTGGAACTTGGAATAGCGAGAAACAAGCGTTTCAGAGCTATGGCTGGCTACCGCCATTAAACTCACCAATATATCTTGCCAACACGGATTCCAACCTCAATCAGCGACAAGTAGTAGATAACTACACCGTTGGCTATGTGCCCAACACAGAGTTTCCGGCAAATGTATCCATCAAAGAGATGACCCTGTATCACACAGCCATATTGGGCATCACCGGAAGTGGCAAGTCGTTTTTGGCCTACGATTTGATTGAACAGTGCCTAGATGAGGATATCAAGGTCCTCTGCATGGATAACACTGGTGATTATCGACGATACCTCAGAGATTCCACTTCCATTTCTAATAGTGCCGAAGTGAATGCATTCCTTGATTCTGATACTAAAAAGTTGGGAATAATTGAATTTACAGATGATCGCATTCACCCCATCAGGTGTACGAGAGAGGTATGCGATAGAGTGCTAAAATGGTGCAAGGACAACCGCACGCCCGAGGAAGTAGAAACACCAAAAGCCAAAGTTCTCATCGTGTTGGAGGAAGCTCATACATTGGTGCCTGAGTGGAACCTTACCCCCAATAATATGAGGGACAATGTAAACGCGACTTCTCAGGTTATATTCCAAGCTAGAAAATATGGACTAGGGTTTATGATCGTCACACAAAGGACAGCCAGTGTAACCAAAAGTATATTGAACCAATGCAATACGCTGTTTGCATTTCAAGCATTTGATCAAACTGGTTTCGATTTTATGAAAAACTATATGGGCATTGAGTACGTAAGTACTTTACCCCTGCTCACAAAACGGTCTGGGGTTCTAGTCGGAAAAGCCTCCTCATCTGATCGTCCACTAATTGTGCGGTTCAAGGATCAAGACAGAAAACCGGCAGCACCTGAAGATAATGCTGGCCCCTTGTCCGAGGAAATGCCCGTAAATGAACGCGGACCTATGAATAATTTATAAATACAGCGTTCGGCAGCGTACTGTTCTTTTTTTGTTCCCTTGTTAAAAAAAATACTTTAGAACATATAGCGAACGAATTGGGTAGCATTGACTCCCCCCAAGAATCGGCTCATATACGCTTTAAGGCGCGGAACTCTGGGATTTTCAGAGATATGCTCCGGACGAGCGAAGCGAGGACTAGCCGTATTGAGCGGCGCAGCCTGCGTGGCGCCAAGGCGCAGAGCGTAGCGAGTGCGACTGAACGCAATAGAGAGCGAAGCGAACAAAGAAAAGCATGCTAACACACATTACAGTTCAAGGTGCGCGCGAGCACAATCTTAAAGACATCACGGTCTCTATGCCGCGGGATAGCCTTGTGGTCATCACCGGCCTATCCGGGTCGGGGAAATCCTCGCTGGCGTTTGATACCATCTATGCCGAGGGTCAGCGCCGCTATGTCGAGAGCCTTTCGGCCTACGCCCGGCAATTTCTGGAGCTGATGCAAAAGCCCGATGTGGATCATATCGAGGGACTGTCGCCCGCTATTTCCATCGAGCAGAAAACCACCAGCCGCAACCCGCGTTCCACCGTCGGCACAGTGACCGAGATTTACGACTATATGCGCCTGTTGTGGGCGCGCGTGGGCGTGCCCTATTCGCCCGCAACGGGCCTGCCGATCGAATCGCAATCCATCAGCCAGATGGTGGACCGGGTCATGGCCCTGCCCGAGGGTACGCGCGGCTATCTGCTGGCGCCGCTGATCCGTGGCCGCAAGGGCGAATATAAAAAGGAAATGGCCGAGCTTTTGAAAAAGGGCTTTCAGCGGGTCAAGGTTGATGGCGAATTTTATGAGCTGGATGAAGTTCCCGATCTCGACAAAAAATATAAACACAATATCGATGTGGTGGTGGACCGTATTGTGGTACGCGAGGGGCTGGAATCGCGTCTGGCCGATAGTTTCGAAACCGCGCTGGGACTTTCCGACGGTCTCGCTGTTTTGGAAGAAGCCCTGAAGGAAGGCGATGTCGTAACAGAGGGCTTTGACGATGACGCGCGCCTGATGTTTTCGGCCAAATTCGCCTGCCCCGTCTCTGGCTTTACCATTGAAGAAATTGAGCCACGGCTGTTTTCATTCAACAACCCGTTCGGCGCCTGTCCGGCCTGCGATGGCTTGGGTTCTAAGTTGTATTTCGACCCGGCGCTGGTGGTACCAGACGAAAATAAAACCCTGAAAGACGGTGCAATCCACCCCTGGTCCAAGTCTGACGCCCCCTATTATCGCCAGACATTAGAGGCCCTTGGCAAGCATTTCGGCTTTTCACAAGACAGCACATGGTCGGCGCTGCCGGAAAAGATCAAGGACATCCTATTTTATGGCTCCGATGGTGAAGAGATCACCATGACCTATAATGATGGGCGGCGAAAATACGAGGTCAGCAAACCGTTTGAGGGCGTGATTGGGAATATCCAACGCCGCTGGCGCGAAACCGACAGCAGTTGGATGCGCGAAGAACTGAGCAAATACCAAACCAAAACCCGCTGTGAAAGCTGTGATGGACATCGCCTGAAACCCGAGGCTCTGGCGGTAAAGGTCGCGGGTAAACATGTGGGCGAGGTCTCGCAATTGAGCGTGCGTGAGGCGTTCGACTGGTTCAAAAGCGTGGACGGCGAATTAACCCCGCAGCGCCGCGAAATTGCCGCACGAATCCTGCGCGAAATTATTGAACGCTTGGGCTTCTTGAATAATGTCGGGCTTGACTATCTCAGCCTGTCGCGATCATCCCGCACGCTGTCTGGCGGGGAATCGCAGCGGATCCGCCTCGCCAGTCAGATCGGCTCTGGCCTCACCGGGGTGCTCTATGTACTGGATGAGCCATCTATTGGCCTACACCAACGTGACAACGCACGGCTGCTGGAGACCCTGCAAAACCTTAAAAATTTGGGCAATACGGTGATTGTGGTTGAACATGACGAGGACGCCATCCGCACCGCCGATTATGTGATCGACATGGGGCCTGGTGCGGGCGAGCATGGCGGCGAAGTGGTGACCGAGGGCACGCCAGAGAAAATCATGCGCGCGGCGGAAAGCCTGACCGGGCAATATCTGTCCGGCAAGCGCGAGATCACCGTGCCCGAGGTCAGACGCGCGGGCAAACCCAGCCAATTCGTCAGCATCAAGGGGGCATCGGCCAATAATCTGAAACATGTTGATACCGATATTCCGCTCGGCACCCTAACCTGTGTCACCGGTGTCTCTGGCTCTGGTAAATCGACCCTGATTATAGAGACCCTCTATAAGGCCGTTGCCAAGCACCTGAACGGCGCCCGCGCACTGCCCGGTGCCCATGACAGCATCGAGGGGCTGGAATTTATCGACAAGATCGTCGATATCGACCAAAGCCCCATTGGCCGCACGCCGCGCTCTAACCCTGCCACCTATACCGGGGCCTTTACCCCTATTCGCGAATGGTTCGCTGGCCTGCCAGAAGCGGGCGCGCGGGGCTATAAGCCGGGCCGGTTTTCGTTCAATGTCAAAGGTGGACGGTGCGAATCCTGCCAAGGCGACGGCCTGATCAAAATTGAAATGCATTTCCTCCCCGACGTTTATGTGCAGTGCGACCAATGCCACGGCAGCCGGTATAACCGTGAAACGCTGGAGATTAAATTTAAGGGGAAATCCATCGCCGATGTGCTGGATATGACCGTCGAAGAAGGCGCGCTATTCTTTAAGGCCGTGCCATCGGTGCGTGACAAGCTGGCCATGCTGGAACGTGTGGGCTTGGGCTATATCAAGGTGGGGCAATCAGCAACCACCCTGTCGGGCGGCGAAGCACAGCGGGTTAAACTGGCCAAAGAACTGGCCAAACGATCGACCGGAAAGACGCTTTACATATTGGACGAGCCGACCACGGGCTTGCATTTCGAAGACATCCGCAAACTGTTAGAGGTGCTGCAAGCACTGGTGGATGGTGGTAATACGGTGCTGGTGATTGAGCATAATCTCGAGGTGATCAAATGCGCCGATCATCTCATCGATATTGGTCCAGAGGGCGGCGATCGCGGCGGTGAAGTGATCGCCAGCGGCACCCCGGAAGCGGTGGCGAATACCAAAGGCAGCTTCACCGGTGAGTTCTTAAAACCCCTGCTGAAAACAAAGCCTACGAAAAAGGGTAAAGCCGCCGCTGAGTGAATTCCCTTGGCCATGCGTGCGCAGCAGTGCCATAGTTTCCTCAAATCAATTTGGGGAGACTTGATATGCTTAAGATGTTCGCCGCTGCCGCTTTTTCGGCCGCTCTTTTTCTAATGCCCACCACTGCCGACGCGGGGCGCGAGGATTTTCACCACGGCACCGCCATTCCTGAATATGGCCTGATTGCCGATGTTGAAGGCGTAAGCCTGCCCGATGGTCTGGTCCTCAAGCACAGCTTCGACCGCACCAAAGGGGCCGAGCCGGGTGAGTTAAACAGCGATATCGTCACAGGGGCGCGTTTCATCAATATGCACCACGCCAATGGTGTGGCGGTCGAGAATATCCATGTGGCCATCGTGGTCCATGGCACCGCCATTTATGACGTGACCACCCATGAATTTTATAACGCGCATAAGGGCGGCGATAACGCCAATGCCGGCTTGATCAAGGCGCTGGTGGATGCGGGTGCGCGCGTGATCGTCTGTGGCCAGTCCGCTGCATCGCGCGATGTCACCAAGGCCGATTTGCTCCCCGGTGTGGAAATGGCCCTCTCCGCCACCACGGCACACGCCCTGTTGCAGATGGATGGCTATACGCTTAATCCATTCTGATATTGCTTCCGCTGCGATACTCGGCCTAAACGGCCTGCGTTTCTCCCATGAAGCGAGCTCAATCCATTCTGATATTGCTTCCGCTGCGATACTCGGCCTAAACGGCCTGCGTTTCTCACATGAAGCGAGCTCAAGGCTGTTTTTTATAACGTAGGGTCAGCTTGTCTGTACCCGTCCGAGCGTATGCGAGGCTCCCGCGAAGGCGTCAGCTTGCTGACTGCCGTGAGCGCAATACCAAGGTTAACGTAGGGTTAGCTTGTCTATACCCGTCCGAGCGTATGCGAGGCTCCCGCGAAGGCGTCAGCTTGCTGACTGCCGTGAGCGCAAAACCAAGGTTAACGTAGGGTTAGCTTGTCTATACCCGTCCGAGCGTATGCGAGGCTCCCGCGAAGGTGTCAGCTTGCTGACTGCCGTGAGCGCAAACGCATGTACGAGGAAACCACCACAGAGGGATCTGTGGTGGTTAATCTCGAGAGAGATAGTGAGAGAGGGGTGGCTATCTGCTCCCGAAATTTGTTTTAGCAGCCCTTTGTTTTCTTTTCGCTTACTAACTGGTCGGCCACAAACCAGCCAGCGATATGGATCATGACCAACATAAACGAAGTCTTGCTGGTGGCATCCGTGGCACTGCCGTCGACCATAATTGCCGTGGCCAATATCATAGAGCACCAAATAATCGCATTAGCGACGCGTCTGTTTTTGAGTAATTTCCGTTCCATGTATTCTTCCTTTCTGTGTGTTTACTGTGACGTTAATGATGATCGACAACTGCCTGCGCGTGCGGGCCATTTCGTAAAATGGATTCCATTTTCTGGCGTATCTAGTCATGGCGTGAAAATCTCCTCGATCTGTTTACCAAACAGGGCGGCGATGGAAAAAGCCAATGGCAAACTGGGGTCATATTTTCCATTTTCCAGCGCGATAATGGTTTGGCGCGAAACGTTGAGGCGTTTGCCTAACTCAGCTTGTGACCAACCATACTGGCCGCGCAGGTCTTTCAATATATTCTGCATGACGCCCCCTATTTAAACCTGCGGCGGGCAACAAAGCCGCCGAGGCCATAACTGATGATCAGCATGGGCAGCACCCATTCGGTTCCCAGCACCGGATAGCCGACGCCTTCAAGTAAACTATATGTGCCTGTGATCATGCCAGTGGTGACGCAGGAAAACAGAACAGCCTCCAACTGAATTTGCCGCTGCATTTCATCCATCGCCCGCACCTTGTTGATCATCACGACAATGGCATAGACCATCGGCAACATGGGCGTGACCGCGACTAGGGTTCTGAACCCTACAAGGTCATAAGTTTTCAGCGCCCACACAGAAGCAAATGTCATGGCCAAATAGGTCAGCATCACAACAATAAGCTGCACAGCGTAGCTGGTGCTTTTTTCAACTTCCTCGCGGATGTAATCGTCGTCACAATTGGTATCGTCGTTCATCACATGTCCTCCGTTTGAACGCATGTTGCTTCCTGTAAAGCTTCCTTAACATAGTCAAGCACGCTTTACATGTCAAGCGTGCTTGACAAAATACATATCAAAAATCCTTAAAGCCGCTATTTCTCTTGCTTTTCAATGGGTGCTTGCCCATCATGCATCTTCGTTTTCTGGGGGACGATGTTTATGAAACACCACGCAAAGCTATTAAGAATCGCAATTCTGGGAGCTGTGTTTGCCCTCCCCACCACGCGATTCGCCACAGCAGATATCTACAATTTTCTGGACACGGATAAGATCGCCGCACTGGCCAGCGAAACCTCTGGCGAAAGCGCCAAGCGCAATTTGGACCAGATCACCCAGTATCACCGCATGCGCGCCTCGTCCGAGTTTCGCGCAGCAAGCGAGCATATCCTCGGCCAGTTGCGTTCCTATGGGTACGACACTGCGGAAATCCTTGAATACCCCGCCGATGGCCGCACCATGTTCGGCACGCAAAAGTCTCGCCCAGCGTGGGAGGTGGAGTTTGCCGAACTGTGGGAGCTGGGCAGCAAGGGCGAAAAGCTGCGCCGCTTGGCGAATTGGGACGCGCAACCCTTAACCGTGGCGCAAGACAGCATGTCCGGCCATGTCACCGCCGCACTTGTTGATATAGGTGCTGGCACCTCCGACGCTGATTATGCTGGTAAAGACCTCACAGGTAAGATCGTACTGACCTCCAGCCAGCCGGAAACTGTCGCCGATAAAGCTGTGGGTGAGTTGGGGGCCGCCGGCATTATCTCCTACGCGCAAAATCAGGTGACCGCATGGTGGAAAGATGATGACAGTTTGATCCGCTGGGGGCATTTGGACACATTTTCGGACGTCAAAACTTTTGGCTTCATGATTTCCTTAAAAGAAGCTCGCGCGCTGCAATCACGCCTAAAAGCTGGCGAAGAGATTGTCCTGCGCGCTGATATCGATGCCGGGCACGAAGAAAGCGTCTATTCTCTGGTCACCGCCCTGATCCCCGGCAGCGATCCCGCTGTTACCGATGAAGAGATCATCTACACCTGCCATCTGGACCATCCCCGCCCCGGCGCCAATGACAATGCCTCGGGCTGCGTCGCCATCTTGGAGGTCGCACGCACGCTGAAAAAGCTGATTGATGAAGGCCGCCTGCCCGCGCCCCGGCGATCCATTCGTTTTCTTTGGCCCGCAGAAATTGAAGGCAGCATCATTTATCTGGCCGCGGACCCCAACCGCGCCGCCAATACCAGATATAACATCCATCTGGATATGGTCGGCGGCGGGCCAGAGACCAAAGCGACCTTCCGCATCTCCACCGGCCCTGCGAGCGTGGCGAATTTTGGCTCTGACATCGCGCATGCCATTGGTAATTTCGTCAACGCTCAATCGCAGGCTTTCGCCGACGGCCAGAATCCACCCTACCCGTTGAACGCCCCCGAAGGCGGGAAAGAGCCATTGCATGCCATATATGAGGCCCTGAATATGGGCAGCGACCATCAAGTCTTTAACGCAGGCACATGGGGCATCCCGGGTATTTACCTGCACGACTGGCCGGACCGCTATATCCACACCACGGGTGATACCGCAGCACGAATTGACCCCACAAAGCTAAAGCGGGCGAGCTTTATTGCCGCGGCGCAAGGTATCGTCATGGCCAGTTTTGACCATACAGACGTTGATGCCACCACCCACGAGATGCAGGTTGGCGCCATCCAACGCGCCAGTGCCTTGATCGATGAAACATCAAACCTGTCCGACTTTGACGCCGGCGTCCTGCGCCGTGTTCATTGGGCTTATGAGCGCGCGCTCGCAGATAGCCTTGGCGAATGGAGCGGCCATGATGGTGCCGACCAGGCAGCATTCATATTGCGTCTAGAGAATGCCATTTCCGGAACACAAGCTGCCACACCAGCCACGGGTGGCGCGGCGACGATCTATACCCGCAACCCAGCCATTCCCGGCCCCATGATGGGGTTTGGTTATAATTATTTTTATGCTCATTCGGATATCAACCCGGCCCTCGCCCATCGCGGCATTCCCTATACCTATGAGGCACTGAACCTAGTGAACGGTGAGCGCAGCGTTGCGGAAATCCGCGACTGGTTGTCGGCGCAACTTGGTCCCGTGCCCGTCAGCGAAGTTGAAGACTATCTCAGCGCCTTAGAGGCTATACGCATTTTAATTAAGAAGGATTGACCCATGAATATGCCGTGTAGACGTTTGTCCATCATCCCGACCTTGGTGCTGAGCGCCCTCTGCATCACCCCTGTCGCCAAGGGCGAAGACATCGCCATTTATGATGCACAATCGGTCGGCATGTCGGCGGAGCGTTTAGCACGCATCAAACCGCATTTTGACCAACTGGTGGCCGATGGCGGGCGGTCTGGCTTTGCGGTGATGATTGCACGGGATGGCAAGCCCGTCTATCAAATGGCAACTGGTAAACGAGATATCGAAGCCGACCTGCCCATGGAAATGGATACAAAATTCCGCATTGCTTCCATGACCAAGCCCATTACCTCGGTCGCCGCGATGATCTTGGTCGAAGAAGGCAAGCTTTCGCTTTCGGACCGGGTTTCCAAATATATTCCGGAGTTTGCGAATATACAGGTTGCTACGGATACCGCGATGAATGACGAGGGTGAAATTCCCACCAACCCGGCATCCCGCCCGATGACTGTGTTCCAACTGCTAAATCACACCTCTGGCCTTGGGTATCTATTCGACAGCGGCAGTGATCTGGGCAAAAGCATTCTCGACGGGAACCTGATGTATGGCCCAGAAGACCTTTCCCAGTTTGCCGAACGGCTGGCCGCGCAGCCTCTTTATTTCGAGCCGGGTGAAAAATGGCAATATTCCTTTTCCGTGGACATACTTGGCCGGGTCATAGAGGTCGCAAGCAGCATGAAACTTGAAGATTTCATAACAACCCGCATTTTCAAACCGCTCGCCATGAACGACAGTCGCTTCATTTTGCACGAAGGGTTTTGTTCACACCGCGAAGACAATCTGGCCATCATTTACCGCTACGACGACAATCACAAAATGCTGCCAACAGATGCGGATAACTGCGGCCTGTCCAAAGGCGATGACCATCAGGACTATCCCGCGGGTGGCGCGGGCATCATTTCGACGGCTGGCGACTATATGCGCTTTTTGCAAATGATGGCGAACGGGGGCGCGCTGAATGGAACACGCATTCTTTCAACTCATACGGTTGCCCGCATGACCCAAAACTCGTTGAAATCCTCTACCATGGAAGCGACACCAGGCATGGGCGGCACAGGGGGAGGATTTGGCCTTGGCTTTGCCATCACACTGGATGCCAGCCTTGCACCCGTCGCCACAAGTGATCGCGAGTATTCTTGGGGCGGATATTTCGGCACCACATTCTGGGTCGCGCCCGGCGAAGATAACCTGATCGCCATCATGATGAGCCAACGCGTGCCCGGCCCGAATGACCCGCTGGGTTATAGTGATGTGCGCAACCAGTTCCGCGAATTGGTCTATGGAGCACTCGAAGACTAAATCTGAGTTAGTTTCAATTGAAATAATCCTGCGCAATTTGAAGAAATTATTTTTGCTTATTTCAACGGAGTTCGATATATTCATTTTAACTAATGAATATGACTGGTCTCCGCATCAGTCGCAATAGCCTCAAGTCGGCTGAAAAATAAAAAATCAATGGGTTACATCACAGTAACCGGGCGGCAACACGAATAGATCAGGTTTATGCTGAAGTTTACGACCACATCCCAAATGCGGCCGGAGAAGCGCCCCGCGCTTGATCGCCAAGGCGATTTTGCCGAGATTTACCAACCATGGTCGCACCAAGCCTTGGCCGAACAAGCCGAGCGTTGTTCGCAATGTGGCATCCCCTTCTGTCAATCTGGGTGCCCCTTGTCCAACAATATACCCGACTGGTTGCGTCTAGCGGCTGAGGGCCGCGAAGAAGAGGCGTATCGTTTGTCCGCTGCCACCAACCCCATGCCGGAGATTTGCGGCCGCATTTGCCCACAGGACCGTCTGTGCGAGGGGTCCTGTGTGATCGACAAGGGCTTTGGCAGCGTCACCATTGGCGCAGTAGAAAAATACCTGACCGATAAAGCTTTCGAAAATGGCTGGGTGGATAATATTCAAGCCGGGAAATCTCAGGGCAAATCGGTCGGCATCATTGGCGCTGGCCCCGCGGGTCTTGCCGCCGCTGAACAGCTCTGTCGCTATGGCTATTTTGTCCATATCTATGACCGCCACGACCGCGCAGGCGGCATGCTGGTTTATGGCATTCCCGAGTTCAAACTGGAAAAACAAATTGTTGCCCGCCGCATCTCGCGCCTGGAAAAAGCTGGCATTAAATTCCACCTTAATTTTTTGGTGGGCCAAGATGCCAGCCTCGATCAATTACGCGCCAAACATGACGTTATTTTGATTGCCACCGGCACCTATAAAGCACGTGCGCTGAACATAGATGGAAGTCATCTCGATGGCATTGTGCCTGCATTGGATTATCTGACCATATCGAACAAGGTTGTCCTCGGCGATAAGGTCGATGCCTATGACGATGGAACCTTCAATGCCAAAGACCGTGATGTGGTGGTGATTGGCGGCGGTGACACCGCCATGGACTGCGTGCGCACCGCCATCCGCCAAGGTGCCGCCAGCGTACACTGCCTTTACCGCCGCGATATGGACAATATGCCCGGGTCCCGTGCCGAGGTGCAAAATGCATTGGAAGAAGGCGTACGTTTCATGTGGCTGTCCGCCCCCGTTGGCTTTGAAGGGGACAACAAGGTCACTGGCACCCAAGCCATAAAAATGGAACTAGGCCCAGCGGACCAAGATGGACGGCGACGCCCGCAAGAGGTGGACGGGTCGCTCTTTACCATCAAAAGCGATCTGGTGATTACGGCGCTGGGGTTCGAGGCTGAGGATATTCCCAGCCAATTTGATGCGCCGGACCTTGCCACAACAGCATGGGGCACGATTGAATGTGGCAACAATGGTGTTGGTGACCGCGCCACCAATATAGAAGGCGTCTTTGCTGCTGGGGATATCAGTCGCGGCCCATCGCTGGTGGTCGAAGCCCTGAAAGAAGGGCGCGATGCGGCGCGGCAAATGCACCGTTACCTAACCCATACAGATGATGCCAGCCTAGACCCCGTGGATGAGCCGGGTGCTGATTATTTCTCGCCCATCAAAGCAGGAGTTGGCCGATGAATAAGGTTAACACACCCGTACCCGGCCCTATAGGCATGTATGATCCGGCGGAAGAACGCGATGCCTGCGGCGTTGGTCTTGTTGCCACCACCAGCGGCAAGCCGCAACGCGATGTGGTAGAAAAAGCGTTAGAGGCCCTGCGGTCCATCTGGCATCGGGGCGCGGTTGATGCCGATGGAAAAACCGGCGACGGCGCAGGCATTTTGCTGGAAATCCCTCAGGATTTTTTCAAAGAACATGTGAAGCGCACGGGCCATGACCCCCTGCCCGGCAAGCTGGCTGTTGGCATGGTGTTCCTGCCCCGTGTTGATCTCAACGCGCAAGAAGAATGCCGCTCTATCATGGAAAGTGAAGTGCGCCGTTTTGGCTATCACATTTATGGCTGGCGGCGCGTTCCAATCAATCTGTCCATCGTCGGCGAAAAGGCCCAATCGACCCGCCCTGAGATTGAGCAAATCATGATCGCCAACAACGCCGGGCTGGATGACGAAGCGTTCGAGCGTGATCTATACCTGATTCGCCGCCGCGCCGAAAAGGCCGCGCGCGAAGCCCAGGTGAAAGACTTTTACCTGTGTTCATTATCGACCCAGAATATCGTCTATAAAGGCCTCTTCCTTGCTGAACAGTTGAGCGTCTTTTACCCGGACTTGGAAGATCCACGGTTTTGCTCCCGCTATGCGGTGTATCACCAGCGTTATTCGACAAATACATTTCCCCAATGGTGGCTGGCGCAACCCTTTCGCACCTTGGCCCATAATGGTGAGATCAACACCATTCGCGGCAACAAGCGTTGGATGCAGGTGCATGAAATTAAAATGGCATCCGCCACTTTTGGCCGCTATTCCGACGATGTGAAGCCCGTGATCCCGGCCAATGCATCCGACAGCGCGGCGCTAGACAGTGTTTTTGAAATCCTTAGCCAAGCAGGACGCATCGCGCCCAAAGCCAAGCTGCTGTTGATGCCCAACGCGGTCACAGATGACCCCGCCATCCCCGCCGAACACAGGGCCATGTACGACTATTGCAACCAAGTGATCGAACCATGGGATGGCCCCGCCGCCATCGCCGCCACCGATGGGCGCTGGGTATTGGGCGGTACTGATCGCAATGGATTGCGTCCCCTGCGCTATTTGATCACCAGTGATGGGCTTTTATGTTTGGGCTCAGAGACCGGCATGATCCGCGTCGCCGAAAAGGATATTGTTGAAAAAGGTAATTTAGGCCCCGGCCAAATGATTGCTGTCGATGTAGACGAAGGCAAGCTCTACCATGACCGCGAGCTCAAAGACCTTCTGGCCAGTCAAACCCCCTATAGTGAATGGGTGGCACATTTTCACGGGCCAGAACAATTGGATATGCAGGACCCAGAAGAACCAGCCCCCATCGATGTTGAAACCCTGATGCGGCGGCAAAAAACCTATGGGATCAGCCATGAAGATATGGAAATTGTCCTCACACCCATGGTGATGACGGGGAAAGAAGCCGTTGGCTCCATGGGCGACGACACCCCACCCGCTGTTCTCTCAAAGCACTATCGGGCCTTGTCGCATTTTTTCCGCCAGAACTTTAGCCAAGTGACCAATCCGCCGCTGGATAGCCTGCGCGAAAGCTATGTCATGAGCCTGAAGACCCGGTTTGGCAATTTCAACAATGTCCTTGATGAGGACGCGCCATCGGAGCCTGTGTTGCAACTGGATAGCCCGGTCATGACCAACCGGGAATACCGCCGGTTATATAATGAATTCAAAGATGTAGCCGTGACCATTGACTGTACATTCCCGACGTCAGACGAGCCGGGCTCATTAACCTTGGCACTCGACCGGGTTCGCAGAGAAGCCGTCGAGGCCATAAATAATGGCAAGCGGCATATTTTTCTGTCCGATACAGGCACCAATGCCGAACGCGCCCCGATCCCGATGATTTTAGCCACAAGCGCGGTTCACACCCAGTTGCTGCGCGAAGGGCTGCGCGGCAAAACCAGCCTGAATGTGCGATCAGGCGAATGCTTAGACACCCATTATTTTGCGGTCCTGATTGGTGTTGGTGCCAGTACCGTCAACGCCTATCTGGCGCAAGACGCCATCATGAACCGCCATGCGCTGGGTCTATATGGCGATAAAAGTGTGAGCGCATGTATTGGCGCTTATAAAAATTCCGTAAATGGCGGGCTGCTCAAGATCATGTCAAAAATGGGCATTTCCGTCATTTCCAGTTACCGCGGCGCGATGAATTTTGAAGCGGTCGGCCTGTCCCGCGCCATGATCCGCGAATATTTTCCGGGCCTGACATCGAAACTCTCTGGTGCGGGCCTGCCTGCCCTGCGCAATGCGGTTTTGTTGCAGCATAAAAAAGCGTGGGCATCAGATGTTCCCAGCCTGCCCGTCGGGGGCACCTATAGTGTGCGGGCGCGCGGCGAACAGCACGCCGTCGATGCTGATGGTATTCATCTGCTGCAAACCGCCTGCACAACAGGCGAGCGCAAATATTATCAGCGCTATTTAGATCATTTGGCTTCCAAGCCGCCGATAGCGCTGCGCGATATCCTGGACTTTGCGCCGGAGAAAGCCTCCATAAACCCCGAAGGCGTCGAGCATCCCGATAGTATTCGCACCCGCTTTGTGACCCCCTCCATGTCATTGGGTGCGCTATCAAAAGAAGCCCATGAAACCCTCGCCATCGCCATGAACCGGATTGGTGCCAAGGCCGCATCAGGTGAAGGCGGCGAAGACCCAGAACGTTATAAGCGCCAACCCGGCGGTGACAGCGCCAATTCCAACATCAAACAAGTCGCCTCGGGTCGCTTTGGCGTCACCGCGGAATATCTAGGCGCCTGTGACGAGATTGAAATTAAAGTCGCCCAAGGTGCCAAACCCGGCGAAGGCGGACAGTTGCCGGGCTTTAAGGTGACACCAATGATTGCGCGCCTGCGCTTCGCGACCGAGGGAGTGACCCTCATTTCGCCGCCGCCTCATCACGATATCTATTCGATCGAGGATTTGGCGCAACTGATCTATGACCTCAAGCAAATCAATCAAAGTGCAACCGTCTGCGTCAAGCTGGTTTCTTCCGCTGGCATCGGTACCATCGCGGCAGGCGTTGCAAAAGCAAAAGCAGATGTAATCCATATATCCGGTCATTCAGGCGGAACTGGGGCTAGCCCCCTGACCAGTGTCAAATACGCCGGTACCCCATGGGAAATGGGCTTAGCCGAGGTGAATCAGGTCCTGACCCTGAACGGCCTGCGCCACCGGGTGAAACTGCGGGTGGATGGGGGCATAAAAACTGGCCGAGATATCGTCATCGCCGCCATGTTGGGTGCCGAAGAATTCGCCATTGGAACCGCGTCACTGGTGGCCATGGGCTGTTTGATGGTGCGCCAGTGCCAATCAAATACCTGCCCCGTGGGCATATGCACGCAAAAGCCCGAACTGCGCGCCAAATTTGAAGGAACGCCAGAAAAAGTGATTAATCTGATGACCCATATCGCTAGCGAAGTGCGCGATATTCTTGCCAGTTTAGGGGTCGCTAGATTGGAAGATATTATCTCCCGCTCGGACCTGCTGCGACAGGTCTATAAGGGCGATCCTTTGCTGGATGATTTGGATATGAACCCTGTTTTGGCGCGGGTCGACAGTGGCCATGATGCGCGCATTTGCACCATTCATGGGCGCAATGAAGTGCCACCGACGCTTGATGACCATATCCTTGAACATGTCACCGCATTTCTGGAACCGGGCGAGCCGATGGAATTATCCTACCCGGTGCAAAACACCCAACGCAGTGTTGGCACCCGGACCTCCGCACACTTACAGAGCCGTTTTGGCAATGACCGCCTGCCAGAGGATCACCTGAGCTTGAAACTCCGTGGCTCGGCCGGTCAGTCGCTAGGCGCTTTCGGTGTTCGTGGCCTGCGCATCATCGTCGAAGGCGATGCCAACGACTATGTGGGTAAGGGCCTGTCTGGTGCCACCATTGTGGTGCGCCCACCCGCATCAAGCAAACTACGCGCCGCTGACAATTCGATCATCGGTAACACAGTTCTATATGGGGCAACGTCTGGTGCGCTGTTTGCCGCTGGACGCGCGGGTGAACGCTTTGCCGTTCGCAATTCAGGCGCACGCGCGGTTGTAGAGGGCTGCGGGTCGTGTGGTTGTGAATATATGACTGGCGGCACCGTTGTTATCCTCGGCAGCGTTGGTGAAAATTTTGGCGCGGGCATGACGGGCGGCACAGCCTTTATTCTAGATGGCGATGACCGTTTGGAACTGGTCGCCAATATGGATGGTATATCCATTGGTCCCATTGCCAGCGCCCATTGGGCGGGCGTTTTGAAGGGCCTGATGAAAAATCATTACGAACAAACTGGCTCGCAACAGGCGCGTGACCTGCTGGCCGATTGGGACCAGAACCTGTCCCGCTTCAAACAGGTGATTCCGCATGAAGTGGCTGATATTTTAGTGCCCGCAAAGTCCGCCTAAGCAAAGGGCCTGTCAATGGAGGGAGACAGCGCCGTGAACAATTTGGGGCCGTCCTCGGTCATATACAGGCAATCTTCCAATCTGATGCCAAACTCACCATAGATATAAAGCCCCGGCTCATTTGAAAAACACATGCCCGGCTTAAGTATTTCTTTTTCGCCATGGACAAAATTAACGCTTTCGTGGCCATCCATCCCGATGCCATGTCCCGTACGGTGTGGAAGGCCGGGTGTTGCATAGCCGGGGCCAAAGCCATGAGATTCGTAAAGCTTACGGACCGCATCATCAACGGCTCCTGCTGGTGTGCCGATCTGGGCCGTTTCCATCACAAGCTCCTGACCGACCTTGACCAATTCCCAGACCTGACGTTGCCGCCCGCTCACCTCACCCTGCACAAAGGTCCGGGAAATATCCGACTGATACCCTTCGACCGAACAGCCACAATCCATCAGCACCACACCGCCATCCTGCACCGTTTGTGGCTGACCACTGCCATGCGGATAGGCGCTCGATTCGTTCAGTAACGCCATCGCCCAAGTGCCACTGCCACCCAATTCGCGCATCGCCCTATGCATCATAGAATTGATATCGTCGGGCGTCATGCCCACCTGCACCTGTGCATGGGTGTGTTTATACGCCGCCAGTGTAATGTCATTGGCTTTTTGCATCAATTGAAGCTCGGCAGGTGTTTTATACATACGGCAGCCCAGTGTCACAGGTGTGGCAGAGACGACCTGAAACCCCGGCGCGGCCTTATGCATACCATCGACAACAAAATGACGTACCGTCTTTTCCATGCCCAGTTTACCGCCCTTCAGGCCGCGATCGGCGAGAATTCCAGCCACACGTTCAAAGGGACTTTCGTGTTCATGCCATGGGCGCACATCGTCGCCAAAGGTTAAGCTTTCGCGCACGCTGGGTTCTTCAAAATGCGGTGTGACCACACCAATCTCGCCATGGCGTGGTATAATCACCGCCGTCAAACGCTCTGAGCGCCACCATGAAATGCCGGTAAAATAGAGCATCGCACTGCCCGGCTCGATCAAGATGGCATCAATGCCCTGCTCAGCCATCAGGCGCTGCGCCTTTTCAATCCGCGCCAAGCGCTCTTCCACGCTGATGGGCTTTACATCTGCGGTCATGGACAGCAGACCGTCATCACTTGATGCGGACGACGCACTTGGCAAGCTGACAGATGCAACCGCGACCGCACCGCCGATCCCCGCCAACTGCAGAAAGTTGCGTTTGGAAATACTCATAAGAAATCCTAGTTATTCGGGGTTTGGCGCAGACACGCCCACGTCACCCATACTGACTTTACTTGCACTCGTGGTATCCACACTGTCGCCCATATTCACCACGAACAATGCACCATATTCGGTGGCTTCGACCAGATTTTCATAGTCAGTCCCAGCAAGGATATTGACCAGCGCAGGCACTGTGTTGGAATGACCAACCACCAATATCACGCCATCTGTTTCGCGCAGCATCTCGGCAAACGCCTCTTGTTCACGCGGGTCGTAAATCTGAATATCCAGATTCAGGGCACCTGCCAATGGCTGCGCCGTATCCCGTGTGCGGATAAAATCGCTGGAGAAAACGGCCGTAATACCCATGGGGCCAAGCAACCGCGCAATATGCGCCGCCCGTGCGTGCCCCGTGTCTGTCAGGGCTGGATCGCGGCTGTCATTCAGCTCCTTTTCCGCATGGCGCACCAGATAAATTTTTTCTGCCGCCTCGGCCAAACCCGGCGAAAAGATGAGCAATACCACGCCCAGAGCCGCTGCAAAAAACCTGTTCATATGATTATCCCCAACTTGCGTGAATCCTGATGCATCACGATGCCCGCTCATCAGCCCTATGGCAAGGTGGCAATTTCATGTTGATTTTAATGTTTGGCTGATATATCAATTCTATATATAGTCACGATATAAACAAAAAATGAGTCACGTCATGCAATCAAAATTATTTATCGCCACTATTGCGGTCATGGGGCTTTCTGCTTGTTCGACAATCCGCGACCCAATTCCCAGCAATCTAAGCGCCGTGGATAAGCTGGATCACCGTGTCATCGACGTCCCCGCTTTTAACCGCATCCTGATTGATGCCAACGCGATGGTTGATATTTCTGAAGGCCCAACCCAAGAAGTCATCATTGCAACAGAGCCGGGGCATTTTGTGCACCTTCTCAGCTCGGTCGAAGACGGACAATTGATTATTGATCACAAAAAGCGCCATCAGGACAAATACCATACCTTCATTAAAATTACGGTGCCGGACCTGCACGGGATAGCAATTGATGCGGTGACAGATGCCAATCTGCATGACATTGAGGCTGAGGATTTCGAATTCCTCTTTGATGGTATCGGCGCTGTGACAATGGCAGGCAGTTGTGTCAACGGGCGCTTTATCATTGACGCGATTGGTGATTTAGAGGCCAAGCGATTCAAATGCCAGAACCTTATCGCCGATTTTGATGGCATTGGGTCGATCCATCTCTATGCCTCAGAAACGTTGGAACTGGACGCTTCGGGCATTGGGGATATCGTTGTCGACGGATCACCGATGGTTAAAAAGTCAAAAATCGGGGGCATAGGCTCAACCGATATTCGCTAAACCCAAGGACAAAAGCCAAGGACAATAGAATGTATCGAGCCATAAAAATATCGACAATGGCACTGACTGGTTTGTTCCTGAGTGCCTGTACATTTGGCACCAATGGTGACCGCGTGCCAGATAGCAAGCGCGTCCAAGCGCGCCTTGCTGAGCGAGTCATGGATGTTGAAGCTTTCCAGAAGATTGAAATTCGTGTCTCAAGCCATGTGACAATTCGCCAGGGGCAAGACTTAAAACTGGTTGTTCGCACACAAGAGGACCATTTCGAACATTTGGATATCGACAGTCAGGACGGCAAGCTGGTCATTGACCACATAGGTGATCATAGTGGTCACAGCCGCCATAATATGATCGACATCACCCTGCCCGACCTAGAAAGCCTCTATACCAGTGGCTCGATCGAGGCCTTTATTTCCGATCTGGATGTTGACAGAGTCTCCATCCAACACGATGGCATTGGCGATATCCGCATCAGCGGACGCTGCGTGGATGCGGGATACCGTTTCTCCGGCGTGGGCGACCTGAGGGCCTATGATATGATTTGCGAAAATGTGCGGGTTTCCATTGATGGGATCGGCGATGCGCAAGTCTTCGCCAGCAACACAATTCGCATAGAAGGCAATGGTATCGGTGATATTGATGTACGCGGCGGTCCACAGGTGGAACGCATGTCCACCGATGGTTTTGTTGGTGTCGATTTCCACGATACCCCGGAAAAAGACCGCTCATAACCAAAACCCATAACCAAAACACTTGGCCAAAGCCCATAGCCAAAGTACGTTGACAGCGATAGGTTGTTTCCTTATCTGATGCGCTCAGCAGATTTAAGGATTTTCAATGGCGTTTGCTCCTGTTCATATCATCGGTGGTGGCTTAGCTGGCAGCGAAGCCGCGTGGCAATTGGCACATGCGGGCGTACCCGTCATCTTGCACGAAATGCGCCCCAGCCAAACCACACCCGCCCATGAAAGTGAATATCTGGCCGAACTGGTGTGTTCCAATTCATTCCGCTCTGACGACCACGAGAATAACGCAGTGGGCCTGTTGCACGCGGAAATGCGCGCCATGGGATCCCTCATCATGGCCATGGGCGACACGCACAAAGTCCCGGCAGGATCAGCCCTTGCGGTTGACCGCGTTGCTTTTGCCGCTGGCGTAACAGAAGCCTTGCAACAACACCCACTGGTCACCATTGAACGCGGCGAAATTGCCGGACTGCCGCCCGAAGACTGGGACAGCGTCATCATCGCCACTGGCCCCTTGACCTCTGCCCCACTATCAGACGCCATTCGCGCCCTGAACGGCGATGACGGACTGGCGTTTTTTGATGCCATCGCCCCCATTGTCTATAAGGACAGTATCAATTTTGATATCGCTTGGATGCAATCGCGCTGGGATAAAGGCGCCGATGGTGACAGCGCTGACTATATCAATCTGCCCATGACCAAGGATCAGTATTACACCTTCGTTCAGGCGCTCTTGGATGGCGAAAAAGCCGATTTCAAAGACTGGGAAAAAGACACACCCTATTTTGATGGCTGCATGCCCATTGAGGTCATGGCTGAGCGCGGCGTTGAAACCCTATCCTTTGGCCCCATGAAGCCCGTTGGGTTAACCGACCCCAACCAAGACCCGAATACCCCGCCGCCCTACGCTGTCGTACAACTGCGCCAAGACAACAAACTCGGCACCCTCTACAATATGGTCGGTTTTCAGACGAAATTGAAATACGGCGCCCAAAACGAGATTTTCCGCACCATTCCCGGCCTGGAGAATGCCAATTTCGCCCGCTTGGGGGGCATGCACCGCAATACCTTTATCAACAGTCCAAAGGTGCTGGATGATCGCTTGCGCATGAAGGCCGCACCGCGCTTGCGCTTTGCCGGACAAATCACAGGTGTTGAAGGCTATGTGGAATCCGCCGCTATGGGTCTGCTCGCCGGGCGTTTGGCGGCTGCTGAACGCAGGGGTGAGCCAGCCAACCTGCCGCCACAAACAACGGCACATGGGGCCTTGGTGTCTCATATCACGGGCGGGCATTTATCTGACGGCAAACACGGTCATTTTCAGCCGATGAATGTGAATTTCGGACTCTTCCCCCCGTTAGAAAACACCCGCATTGAATACGAGCGCGACGGCAAAATCAAAAAGCGCAAAATGAAAAAAGCCGAGCGCCGCACCGCCATGGCTCGCCGTGGCCTAGCTGACCTCAAGGCGTGGTTGGCTTGCTTCATCTAAAATTTGCTCTAGCTAACATACGTTCATGCATAAAAAAGCTGCTCACTATCGTTTACCGCGCATTAATGAAGATACATTATAAAAATGCGTGTGTAAAAACCAAAGTGAGAGGCTGAATGGCGGATATGCGGCTTATGAAATCCATTAATCCAAACAACCCCAGTGGTTCCCATGGACTGATTGGCACCACATTAGCTGAGCAGATGGAAATTACTGATCGGGAAATTGGCTTCCGTAAAAGGATTCTGGGTTTCACGCGCAACCACGAATTAGCGCTTGAAGCCTGCGGCAACTATATCGACATGCGCACCACCGAGTTGGTGGAAGCGTTTTACGCCGAACAGACAAAGATCCGCGAAATTGAATTATTGATTGGTGACGCTGAAACCTTGCACCGCCTGCAATCATCAATGAAAACATATGTACGCAGCCTGTTTTGCGGGGAATATGACGCCGACTATGTAGCATCTCGTCTACGGATTGGTCTCGTCCACAAACGTATCGGTGTTCCGCCAAAGCTTTACCTGTGTGGTATTCAATCGCTGCAGAATATTTTGGATGATGCGGTTCGCGACTACCATGAAACCATGGAAGAAGTCGAAACAACCCAGATTACCCTTGATGCGTTAGAGCGCTTATTGCGGTTTGATGTTGGCTTGGTATTTGATACCTATATTCGTTCCATGACCGCAGAGATTGAGGTTGGCCGCGACCGCATGAAACGTCATGCTGACGAATTGGAATTGATTGTTAAAGAACGTACCGAAGAACTAGAGAAGTTAGCGCGACGCGACCCATTAACCGACCTTTATAACCAACGTAGCTTTCAGGATGAATTGCGCCGCGAAACCAATGCGGCCCGGCGCTATGGCACGGTGATGTCGCTCGCCTATATTGACCTAGACGGTTTCAAGCAGCTCAATGACACACACGGTCACCAAGCCGGTGACGAAATGCTGCGCAACATAAGTAAGGCCATTGCCGAAAATTTGCGAGAAACCGACATTGGTGCACGCTATGGCGGTGATGAATTTTGCATTATCATGCCCAACACAGCAGCCAAGGATGGTATCATCCTGTGCGAACGCATCAATCGCAGCTTCAATCGAGCGGCTGATGGCACCAAAGTGACGCTATCTGTGGGCATCGCACAAAGTGGCCCGGATGAATATCTGGATAGCAAGGACTTGATCGCTCTGGCGGATCAAAACATGTACCAGTCCAAGAAAAAGGCGGGCTTTTATCTCAGTGTGGCCGAGGTCGGAACACTCCCCAAAAAGACCACACGTAGCAAAGCCCCGGCTAATATTGATCCAATCACCGCGCCCGATCAGCCTGCAACGCCCGACAACAAAAATGATCTAGACGCCGCACCTTCCACCATCACATTGTAAATTGGATCTGCCCTCTGCCAACGCGGACTTGCCCTTTACATCATTTTAGCCGCGCCATACTATCTGTGCTTCATATACTCCAAGCACAGGACGTTTTTTTCATGCCCATTTCCAGATATCTCTCCTCATCATTTGTCGCCATTGCCATGCTTACCACAGCAACCACTCTGCCCGTGTTGGCGAACGACCATAACACTTTGAACCAAGGTGACCTGCGCACCGCAGAGAAGCTTCGCGATGCGGCCCTTGAAGCCAACAGCGCCTACGGTATTCTGGAAAGCCTGACCACAGAGGTTGGCCCACGTTTAGCAGGATCAGAGGGTGACCGCCGTGCGATTGCTTGGGCCAGCGCCAAATTTAAAGAGCTTGGCTTTGACCGTGTATGGACGGAAACCATCACTATTCCCGCATGGGAACGCATCAGCGCCAGTGCCGCAACCACGGCCCCATGGCCCCAACCGATGCAGATTACCTCCCTTGGCCATAGCGTCGGGACCGATGCTGACGGGATTGAGGCCGAAATCATTCACTTTGCGACCCTTGCTGATCTCATGGATGCTCCCGCGGGTGCGGCTGAAGGCAAAATTGTTTATATTTCTAACCGCATGAACCGCGCCCAAGATGGCAGTGGCTATGGCCCCGCAGTCGCCGCACGTGGTGCTGGTGCTGTTGAAGCCGCTAAAAAAGGTGCGGTCGCGGTGCTGATCCGCTCCATCGGTACGGACAGCCACCGGGTGCCGCACACAGGCATGATGCGCTATGCAGAGGGGGTTACTAAAATTCCCGCAGCGGCGCTTTCCAATCCAGACGCCGACATTCTTTCAGCGCAAATCGAGCGTGGCCAGCCTGTACGCTTTCACATTAACATGCAAAACGCCTTTCACGGCATGGTCGAAAGCGCCAATGTGATTGGCGAGGTGACGGGCAGCGAGCGCCCAGACGAAGTGATCGTGCTGGGCAGCCATTTGGACAGTTGGGACCTTGGGACAGGGGCCATCGATGATGGGGCTGGTGTTGCCATCACCATGGCGGCGGGGGAAATGATCGCAAATATGAGCGAACGCCCCGCCCGGTCCATCCGTGTGATCGCCTTTGGCGCCGAGGAAATCGGCCTGTGGGGTGGTCGGCAGTATGCAGATGCCCATGTGGCTGAAATCGACAAGCATATCATTGGCGCCGAATCTGATTTTGGTGGTGATCTCATCTATGGTTTTGCGGTCAATGTCCGTGAAGAAGCCCTGCCCGTTGTGGCACAGATCGCGGGCGTTCTAAAACCGCTGGGCATTGATTTCTCCGGCAACGACGCTGGCGGTGGCCCCGACATTCAGGGCCTGAAATCCAAGGGCATGGCGGTTGCTAATCTGTATCAGGACGGTACGCGTTACTTTGACCTGCACCACACAGCCGATGACACATTTGACAAGATTGACGAGGCCCAGTTACGGCAAAATGTGGCGGCATATGTGGCTTTTGGTTATTTGGCCGCACAGTATGAAGGCCTGTTCGCACGCCAGAATACCGGGCAGACCGAATAGGTCCTTGCGTCATAAGCATACCAGTCTTGTCATGCTTTTACTTGCATGAGCACCGGGGGCTTTGTAGACTCCCCTCAACCCCGTACATACGGGAAACGAGGGGCTAAAACGGCTCAGGTAAAAATTTGGGCCAATCAAAAAAGGGGAAACGTCTTATGGCTTCTATACTCTCATCGCTAAGGAACACGGTCATCGCCGGTGTTGTCCTGACGCTTGTTGTAATTTACATCGCGCCGATGATCGCGGGCTAAGGGGAAATCAAATGGAACTCATGGATCTACAATTTCTCTTTCGTTATCTGCATGTTCTATCAGGTGTGATGTGGATTGGCCTGCTGTGGTATTTCAACTTTGTACAAATCCCGACAATGCCAAGCATTCCCGATGAACTGAAACCTGCAATCGGCAAGCATATTGCACCGGAAGCGCTGTTTTGGTTCCGCTGGGCGGCAGCATCAACCTTGTTGTTCGGCCTCGCGCTCGCTGGTCATCTTGGCTATCTGATGGACGCGCTAAAGCTGGGCATGGGTGGAGGAAGCGTCCATATCACCATGATCGGGATTGGCATGTGGTTTGGTATCATCATGGCGTTCAACGTTTGGTTTGTTATCTGGCCGAACCAGAAAATTGCTCTGGGCATGGTTGATGCCGACGCAGACGCCAAAGCAGCCGCCGCACGCAAGGCAATGCTGTTTTCGCGGACCAATACGCTGCTGTCGATCCCCATGCTGTACTGCATGCTGTATGTCGGCCACGGCTGAGCGATCTATACAGACTTAAAACAATAAAAAAGGGCTGGTTCATACCGGCCCTTTTTCTTTTGTCTCATGGGTTTTGAATTACAGCTCAGGCGGAATTTCACTGAGGTATTCTTCAACCTCTATAAAAGAAGGCCGCAGTTCCGTTGGCACATTGCGGCGGCCAATTTCAACCGCAATCTGCGGCGCATTCCCATGTAGATAGGAAATAAGGATAATTTTGATCACTTCAAAAATACGCGATTCTTCATCGACCACCTGGCCAAAACGACCCGCAAGCGGTGCCACCATGGTATAGGACAAGAAAATACCCAAGAACGTCCCGACCAGCGCCGATGCGATCAGAGCCCCGAGAATTTCCACAGGCTCAGAAATCGCGCCCATGGCTTTAATCACGCCCAACACGGCTGCCACAATACCCAGCGCAGGCAAGCCATCGCCAAGCACGCTCAAGGCATGCACAGGTTCGTGTTCCTCTTTGTGATGATTTTCCAGATCAGAATTCATCGCGTCTTCCATCTGGTTCGGGTCTTCAAAGTTCATGGTCATCATACGCATATAGTCGGCAATAAATTCCACCACGTGATGATCTTCGGAAATGGACGAAAAGTTTTGGAAAATTTTACTTTCCTCGGGGTTTTCAATGTGTCCTTCAATGGCGACAACGCCCTTGGTGCGCATGGTTTTGACCAAAACGAACATCAACCCCAGCAGGTCCTTATAATGGTCTTCTTTCCATTTAGAGCCCTTAGCAGCCTTTACGATGCCAGCCAGTGATGCCTTCAAAATTGATGACGAGTTGGCGACAATCATCGCCCCAAGGCCCGCACCAAAAATCATCAACAGCTCGAACGGTGCCGCCTTAAGGATGGTGCCAAACTTACCACCGGCAAGCGCATAGCCGCCAAATACGGCGCCAAAAACCACCACCAAACCAATGACCACAAACATAGCGCTTCGCTCCTTTTGACGTGCCTAAACTGGGTTAACCGCCGTCAGTCCCACAACCAACCTGTCTTTGCGCCTTTTAGCGCCCGCATGCTTAAAAAACGTTAACTTTACGGGGAAAACAATGAACACGGACCTGCTAACCGTATAATTAAACGCAATTAGCATGCCAAAACAGCGCGTTAACCTTGCCCTTAATACGGCATAAGGGGAACACCCGTAAAATACTGATGCGCCCAAACCAAGCCCATAAACGCAATAATGCCCGCAAAAAATGCCTTAAAGCCCTTATCCCCCTGTGCTGGTTTCGCTCGACCCTGGATCATTGCCAAAAATGGGATCAGCGACGTTGTCGCCTTTGTTTCTGCCCAATGTTCCGGATCAGTCTTGGCCAATTTATCGTCTGATAATACCATTGAAAAAATACTGTAAAAGAGAAAGCTGCCAAACAGCATAACACTGGCCTGATCACCATTTGCGCATAAATGCGCAAACGCCCACAGGAAAATTCCCCACAGCATAGGATGGCGGGTCCAACGCTTGATATCCTTGGACATATGCGCCCCAGCCATCAACGTCAACGCCACTGGCATCAATACCAACGGCACCCGGAATCCCCAGACTGGCACGTCATAGATCGGCACCACCGCGCGGTCCATCCAGCCCAAGACGATCAAGACCAATCCCAAGGTTGCGACCGCCGAATAAACGGTTTTATACATCCCAAGGCCAAGCAGATTCACCAGCGCCGAGCGGAGTGCGTAAACGCTCGCCATCAAATGAAACGTGATAAACAGGGCCAAGCCCGAGGCTAAAAGTTCAAACCCTTCCATAGGTCCCCCAATTCAGCCCCATCAGGCCAAAGGTTCATATCCAAGCGGTTCAGCCTATCACAGCACCGCGGCAAAGCAAGTATCTAGGAGCGTTGCTGTTCAAGGATTTCCAGCGTCCCACCAACGGTCAGAATCTGCGGAAGGAGAACCGCTGGACGCGTGGGATCAGCGGGGTAATACAGATAAAAAGGCACGCCCGAGCGTCCATAGCTATCCAACAGGGTCGAAATCCGTGCATCAGGATTGGTCCAATCCGCAACCATATAGGTGATGGAATTATCCGCCAGATAGCCTGTAAAGCTGGGGTTCTCAAACACCACCTGTTCGTGCACCAAACATGTGATACACCACGCCGCCGTCACATTAAGGAAAATCGGCTTCCCCTGCAAACGAAGCGTTTCAACTGTTTCCGGCGACCAAACCGCTGTTTCCAGACCCGCTATATGGCCCGGGCGATCACTGCCCACGGTCATATCCGGGTCCCGTACGGCCCCGACGACCAACAAGAGCGCGATCACAATCATCACCCACCCGGTTTCACGCTGTTTGGCGCCTTTAAGGCCACGTGCGGCACCCTGCCCTTTGCCAGAGCCTCCTGCCCCCATGGCCCCTAAGGTAAAAAGACCCCAAATCATCAACGCTAAAGCAGCAATACCGTGGACCAAACCAACCATGCCTGTCTGGCGGTCAAACACCCAAAATAGCCATAACACCGTTAACAGCAGAGGAAGTGCGAGCCATTTTCGAAACGTCACCATCCACGGTCCCGGCCGCGGCACCATATGGCGCAGCGGGGGCACCAAGCTAATCAGTAGATAGGGTGCCGCCATACCCGCCCCAAGTCCCGCAAAAATGGCCAACGCCCCCAGCGCGGGCTGGGCCAAGGCAAACCCTATGGCTGGGGCCATAAAGGGCGCGGTACAGGGCGTCGCCACCACACTGGCCAGCACACCCGTGGCAAAGGCACCAAAGCCACCTTTCTTTTCGGTCAATCCCTGCCCCATTCCTATAAAGGCGGCTGAGCCAATAGAAAACACACCCAAAAAATTAAGCGCCACCGCCGTCATCACCATCATCAGGATCAAGACAAACATCGGCGATTGCAACTGAAAGCCCCACCCCACTTGCGCACCAGCACCCTTCACAGCCAGTAAAACCGCCGCAATTGTCAAAAAACTGATAATAATGCCCGCAGTATAAGCAAGCCCATCCCGGCGCACCGCAGCCTCTGCCCCGTGCGCTGTTTTGACCAGTGCAAATGCCTTCATCGCCAAGACGGGGAAAACACACGGCATCAAATTAAGGATCATACCGCCGACAAATGCAAAGCCCAGCGCCAGCCAGATATCCAAGTCTGTTTGGCCCTGTGTTGGGTTTGTTGTTCCCTTGCTGGGCCACTGGAACACTTCAGGTTGACTATTGGTCGCAATGATCCGCAGCGCAGCAGCCTGGCCCGAAACAGACCCCCCTCCGCCAAGAATAAGATACCCCTCAATACCCGTCAGATATGGCGCCCCCGCTGGCCGAAGCCCTTTGATGACCAGCCTGTCTGACAGGCGCTCTAAACGGCTCGGCTGCGTTGAAATTAACCCCGGCGTCAGGGGTAGAAAATGCACGGCATCAAAATCATTTAATACTTTAGGCTCAATAGTTAATATATTGATTTCAAATTCTTTTTCACCAACAGAAGCGGTGATCGGCCACGGGCTTGGCATCGCCACATTCGCCCGGGCTGTGGCAAATATTCCGGCCACTGCATTGTCCGGGCGTCCCCCGCCGGGCGCGAGGGCAAGGGCCAGCGTTTCCGTCCGCGGGCTGCACGTCGGCGCGCATACGCTGTAGGATAGGCTTAGCCCGACCTCCACCCCTTTCAGCGTTAAACCTTGGCGGCCAAAATCGTTCGGATGGCCGCGCATTTCGACCAAAATGATAGGCCCACGATCAAAGCGCCACCCCGTATCATCAGGTGTTTTGGATCGCTGCGGCAGCGGGTAAAGAATATCTGAGACTGTCAGCCCATCGGGCAAATCCCACTGCATAGACAAGCTGCTGGAATCTGCAAATAGAATGCGTTCATCTTCACGGGTTTGGATATCTATCGCGACCCAAAAGGGGCGCTCCGCATTAAATGTTTTGACCTCGCTGATCAGGCGCGATTGCGCGGCCGCAGCTGCCCCCGGGACCGCAAACTGGACCATCATCAGCAGCATCACCAGCGGAGCTGAAAAATATGTGAATACGGGCTTTATTTTCATTGCGCAGGGAGACTAGCACGCCGCCCACCAATTACAATATTGGGAATTAAATTGGCCATTAAATTCGCCGAATTGTCTGCCCGGCACAGAGACGCCCCCCATACTCACGTCCCCCTTATCAGGCTAAATTTGCCGCCCCGGCAGGCCGTAAAAATTAAGAATTAGCTTTATATTTACAGTGTAATACATTGTTTGAACTATATTATTTGCATCACGAAATTTCCGCGAACTTGGCACGCAGCTTGCATTATTTAAACCTGACGACTGTAGCTATATATTATTCATGCACGAGGGATCCATGGTTTTCACCGTAAATACTGATGCTGTCCAATTGGCCACGATGCGGGTTGTTAAACAGGCCGCGTCGCGTCAACGCGCCATTATGAGCACCATTTCATCAGGACTTAAGGTCGCAACAGCCAAAGACAATGCGGCCGTATTCACCATTGCCAAGAATGCGCGCGCCGACGTCTCCAGCATGAATTCAGCCATTGATTCCCTCAATCGCGGTCTTAATTTGGTCGATGTGTCTATGGCGGGCAGTCAAGCCATTGCGGACATTGTGAGTGCACTGAAAGAGCGCATTCTTCTGGCCAAGACCTTCGACGTCGGGTCTGACCAACGCAAAGCCATTGATGTCGAGGTCAAGACAATGCTGGCTGATATCGACAAAATCGCCGCAGGCGCCACCATACAGGATAAAAACCTTCTGGCTGGCACGTCGGGCAGTTCTGAAGAATATATTGTCTCGGAAAATCTTGATCGCTTGCAGGTGGGGCACCGGCCGATGACCACCACAGACCTTGGCATCAATGCCCTTGATGTGGTGAATGCAGCGGCATCAGCGCTAAGTTTTATCGAATCCGCTCTTACCAAAGTAAATGAGGAGTCCGGTCGTCTTGGGGCGGATGGACGCCGCCTACAACAACAAAAAGAATTTCTGATGCTGCGCAAAGACACGGTTGAAGTGGGTATTGGCAAGATGGTCGATGCCGATCTTGGCAAAGAAAATGCCGCCCTGCAAGCCGAGGGCGTTAAGCTGCAATTAGCCCAGCAGGGCCTTGGTTTTGCCAATCGGTCCAAGGCCTTTGTTGGTCGATTGTTCGGCCTATAGTCCCCGCAGCCGCATAACAATCAGCTTGAAACACAAAAAAGCCGCACCCAAAAGAGTGCGGCTTTTCCAAAACATATAGTTTTATTGGGCGTTTCGTAGGCTTGCCGCGGTCAGTGCGGTCATCACAGTCGCAGCAACCACAACCGCAACGGAATGAACCAGCCCCATGACATCGAAGCCACCGCTTTGAGCTGGCATGACAAACTGATACAGCAAAGTTGACACGATCCACGCGGCCCCCAAAGCAATCATCGTTGGAACGGCGTCCTTCACCGCGCCAACAATGACGTCAACCGGGCTTGCACCCCCGCCACCGCCAACACCTAGCGCCAATGCCAATACAGTCGCCAGCACGATTTCGCCAGACATCAACTCGCCACCGCCGTAATAGGGCTGATAAGCGACATAGAACCAGCCAAACAGAAACACCCCCGATAAAATCATGTAGATTATGCGATTACCCATTTCCAAATCCCCCTGATGAATGAGTTGTCATAAAAACAATCGATGGGGCATGATAACGGCAATTGCGGGGAAATAACAGCTTCTGGTTAATTCTGCATTAATACTTTAAATAATTCAACGACTTAGCATAATCTTAAGACGTCTTATTCCCCCGCAACCGGGACAAATTCCACCGCACCAGCTAGATAATTTGGCCGATCATCGTCATCGGAAAGCGGAATATAGAGGGAATTCACCATAAAGCTCTTGAGCCCTGTGACACTGCCCTGGGCAACTGTCAGAACAGCGGACTTTTGTTCAACCATTTGCTCGACCGCCCTAAACACACGCGCTACAGCCCGCTTATTGGTGTTTTCTTTCAGGCTACGATTGGTGAAATTGCCGTAAAAATCAATGATTTTCGCCCCCAGAATACGGCCACGAATATCCTGCAAATGACCCGCGTCATCCAACATCAGATCAAACATAACAAAGCGCGATAGATATGGCTTGATTTGTTCGGGGCGCAAATCAGCACGCGCCGCCATTTTTCTAGGCCCGGCTTTATCTTGGAAATACTCAAGAAACGGGTATAAACTAGGGCTTTGATGGGCAATGTCCGGGCCTGAGAATATCTCAAACTGAACATCGGCCAAGTCACTCCGCGTAAACTCAGTGCCTATTTGCCCCAAATTCAACACGCGTCCACTCTCCCTTTAATTCGTCCACTGACTTTCAATATAGCGCGTCTCGCTTAGCTGTCCAATCTGGCCGCCAATATGCGATCAATAATTTTCTGCATCTCATCCCAAGTCACATTGATGTCCGCGTATTCTTCTGGGCTATTATAGGAAATGGGCCAAGTTTTGTGCGAAATCACCATGTCCAATGCGGGCAAGACCACGATATAATGGCCATAATGCCCACGCGCCGCATAAGCCCCTTTATATTCCGGGCCATGGGTGGCTTCGTCATAGATCCACCACATATACCCGTATCCAAAATGCCCTTCGCGGTTTGATGCCGGGTTCATTTCTGCAAGCGGCGTCACGGTCGAGGTAATCTCATCCAACCATGCCTTGTCGAACAGTTGCTGATCACCCCATTTGCCGCCGTTGAGCATGATTTGCCCCACCTTGATCAAATCACGCGTAGAAAAATGCATATAATAAGGCATGAATTGAGAGCGCTCTGCATTGCCGCGCCGGCCCAACGCCTTGTTTCGGGCAACATCAAAATCCTGCATTCCGGTGGGAATAGCGATTTGGCGATTAACCTCATCATGAATGTCGCGCCCTGTTAACCGCTCAAAAATGGCGCCTGCGGTATTGAAGTCCCAATTATTATATAGGAAATAGGTGTTGGGTTCCTGCGATCCCCGCTCTGGCGCATCAGCCGCATTATCACCGCCGTTGGACGCTGGGTGATAAACCCCGGAACGCGCCGTCAGCAAATGGCGCACGGTGGCCTTCTTTTCGATTGGCAACAACCCGCCCACATCATCAATGTCCAGCTCTTCGAGCGTCGCATCCAAGTCAATAGTGCCATCCGCAACATAAGGGCCATAAAGCATCGCCAGAACGCTTTTGCGCACCGAAGCGGTATAGGTCACTTCATCTTGTGGCCCATATTCATAAAGGGTTTCGCCGCCAACCGTGACCAGCATGGAATGGGTGCTTTTAGCCACCACATAACGATGCACATCTTCCATGCCTTCGCTCGCATAGCCCAGTGTTTCTGGGCTTGGGGCTGGTGATGTCCCCTCCGATGCTGGTTGACACGCGCCAAGAGTCAATGCCCCCAGCATGACAATAATTGTGTGCAAGGACCGCCATTCCCATTTTTGCTGATACATTTCGCCCCCCTTTAGCTTATGACTGTTTTAGAATACTGGATGCAAAGACTACGCAAATTCAAGCTTTTGGCAAGTCCGCATATCGGGCGCGGGGCACGGACCGCACAAATATATAATGGTACTATTGCGGGTTGCAGTCGAGGCCGCGCTTGTGCAAGATGGGCACCGTTTTTGTATTCATGCATTGTTGGGGATGCTATATTTAGGTCTTATTTACAGGAGGGGTCAATGAACGAAAAAAGAAAATACAGGCTAGTCACACGGAGTGATTTCGACGGACTGGTATGCGCGGTGCTCTTGCGTTCATTGGATATGATCGAAGATATTCTATTTGCCCACCCCAAGGATATGCAGGACGGCAAGATCGAAATTAGCGATAATGATATTACTGCAAACCTGCCCCATGTCCCGGGCGCACATCTGTCATTTGATCATCATCTGAGCGAAACCGTGCGCCTGCAAGGGGGTGATAATTATAATCACGTCATCGATGCAGAGGCCCCATCAGCGGCACGCGTTGTTTACAATTATTTTGGCGGCGAGCTGAACTTCCCGCATATCTCGAAAGAAATGATGGACGCCGTGGACAAGGCCGACAGCGCCCAGTTCACAACAGATGAGATTCTCGATGCAGATGGGTGGGTACTGCTCAATTTTGTGATGGATGCCCGCACGGGCCTTGGCCGCTTTCGTGACTTCCGCATCTCCAATTATGAACTGATGGGGGAATTGATTGACTATTGTGCGGAACACAGCATTGAAGAAATTCTCGACCTACCGGACGTCAAAGAACGCGTCGAGATGTATATGGAACATTCTGAGGCCTTTAAGGAGCAGATTGAGCGTTGCGCCACCACCCATGGTGAATTGGTAGTCTTGGACCTGCGGGATGAAGAGATTATCTATACCGGCAACCGCTTTATGATTTATGCGCTGTTCCCGGAATGCAATATCTCCATCCATGTGATGTGGGGGCGCGATCAGCAAAATACCGTGTTTGCCATTGGTAAATCGATCATTGACCGCTCATCGACTGTGGATGTGGGGGCGCTGTGCCTTGAATATGGTGGCGGTGGTCATAAAGCAGCGGGGACCTGTCAGGTTGAAAATGACGAGGCAGAAGAGAAACTGGCCGAAATTATCGCTAAAATCACGGGGTGACCTAAAGATCCGGCGCAGCGAAAGCTAACAAAAAAGGCCGCACACTGTGCGGCCTTTTCCGTAATTCTGTACGTTTCTTTTAACGCTTGGAGAACTGGAAGCTACGACGAGCTTTCGCCTTACCGTATTTCTTACGTTCAACCACACGGCTATCACGGGTCAAGAAGCCAGCCTTTTTCAGAGCGGCGCGCAAAGCGGGCTCATAAAGGTTCAGGGCTTTGGAAATACCGTGCTTCACCGCACCAGCTTGACCGGACAGGCCACCGCCTTTAACCGTGCACACCACATCAAACTGATTTTCGCGGGCTGTCACCTGAAACGGCTGGTTCACAACCAGACGCAACACGGGGCGCGCGAAATACGTTTTCTGATCGCGGCCATTCACTGTGACCTTGCCAGAGCCAGGTTTGATCCAGACACGGGCAACAGCGTCTTTACGCTTGCCTGTTGCATAGGAGCGGCCCTGCGCGTCAATCTTCGGCTCGGGAAGTTCAACAACATCGTCGGCCGTTGCACGAGCAATCGCTTCGCTTGCTTCAACATTGGCGCCTGATTCAGTTGCAACGGCTGCTGCAACCATTTTAGCACCCTCTTCCACAACCTCTTTCAGGTTATCGAGTGTTTTCTTGTCATCCGCCATGATTAAGACCTTTTCGCATTTTTAACGTTCAAGGATTTTACATCCAGAACTGTCGGCTGCTGACCTTCGTGCGGGTGCGCGCTGCCGGCATAAATTTTCAGGTTGCGCATTTGCTGACGACCAAGTGGGCCGCGCGGAATCATACGCTCAACTGCTTTTTCAATCACACGCTCGGGGTATTTGCCCGCAAGCTGTGCGCCCGCAGTAATCGACTTAATGCCGCCCGGGTGGCCAGTATGACGATAATAGGTTTTATCGGCGAGTTTATTGCCCGTCAGATGCACTTTCTCCGCATTGATGATGATGACGTGATCACCACAATCCATGTGAGGGGTGTAGCTGGGCTTATTTTTACCGCGCAGGATATTGGCAACCAATGTGGCCATACGACCAAGGACAACGTCCTCTGCGTCGATCAAGACCCATTTCTTCTCAATATCAGCGGGTGTAGCTGAAAAGGTTTTCATCTTTTTAATCCCGTTTTTGATGCTGCTGCTTGTGTTTATGCAGCCGAGCTACTTACAGTTCGCTCGTTCGGGGCGGAATATATAGGTGTGTGGGGTAAAGTCAACGCAAAAGTGATGGTAAAAATACTGTTATTTCAATTACTTATAATTGTGGTAATATAGTACCTACTCTTTTTTATGGCTTTCATAGAGCAAATAGGTGGCCGAAACCAGAACCAAGACAGCAACCCCCTGATGCGCAGCGGCGATGGGGATATGCACACCACTGAGCAGGGTGAAAATACCAAGGCTCACCTGAAGCAGAATAAGCGCAAACAGGACATCCAGCGGACGTCCTGCCACAGCACGCCCCCAAAACCAGACCCAAAGCACATAGGCGGTGATGATATAGGCGAGGATGCGATGGTCAAATTGCACGGCGCTCGGGTTTTCAAGAAAATTAATCCATGCCGGACTGTGGGCCAGCAGATCAGGCGGTACAAAGCCCTGCCCCATCAATGGCCACGTGCCATAAACATGCCCCGCATCCAACCCCGCAACCAGCGCGCCCAATAGGCATTGCAGGAAGACAAGACCAAGAATGATCTGAAAGGGTCTTGCCATGATGCCGCGCCCGCGAAATTGCTTTCGGCCCACGTCATCGGACAGTGGTCGCAATAGTCCCAGTGCCACCCATGTCAGGGCGACAATAATCGCCAGTGCCAAGCCCAGATGCGCCGCCAGCCTGTAATGCGAGACCGCTGGCTCATTGACCAGACCCGACATCACCATATACCAGCCCATGACGCCCTGCATGCCACCGAGGGCCAGCAGTCCAAACAGCGTCATTTTCAATTCAGGTCTGACCATGCGCCGCGCCATGAAAAACAGCAACGGTATGGCAAAGGCCAGCCCGATGAAGCGGCCGAGCAATCTGTGTGAAAATTCCCACCAGAAGATGCCCTTAAATTCGTCAAGGCTCATGCCGCGATTGACTTGCTGATATTCCGGTGTGGCTTTATAGGCGGTGAACTCCGCCTGCCAGTCCTCAACATTCATGGGCGGTAGAGTGCCAGAGATCGGCTGCCAACTGACGATGGAAAGTCCCGATTCCGTCAGCCGCGTAATACCGCCAACAACAACCATAATCATGACCAACAGGGCAACAAAGCCGAGCCAAAGACCAATGGCCTTGTCGTTCTTGCTGTCTGTGGTGATGAATGAATCAAGCATGGGATTTTAGGTACTAAGGATCAAAGGTTGGTGCAAGCTATATCGTGCAGCCTTGAGCTTGCTGCACGGGAGGATTGGCGAAGCCAACCGCAGCGGAAGCATACAAAGCAGCCTTAAGCCCGCTGCACGGGAGGATTGGCGAAGCCAATCACACCGGAAGCTAACAAAAAAAGCCTTGAGCCCGCTTCATGGGAGGATTGGCGAAGCCAATCGCACCGGAAGCTAACAAAAAAAGCCGCGAGCTTGCTTCATGGGAGAGCACACGGATTACGTCGGGTCAGCTTGTCTGTACCCGCCGCGCAGTTATGCGCGCCCCTCGGAGACGCGCGTGTCTCGCGCTGTCGTGAGAGCCAAGCAAAAGCCTAAAATCCGCCTTCGGTATCCAGATACTTCTTCTCGTCCGGAGTTGATTTACGGCCCAGCGCGGCATTACGGCCGGGAAAGCGACCAAAGCGCTCAATCACGTCGCGGTGTTTAAGGGCATAGTCCAAATATTCCGGGCTTCCAAGAGCTTGAAACAATCCCAACGAGGTATTCTGGTCTTCCATCAGTTCGGAATGTTCAAACGGCAGGTAGAAAAAGGCGCACTCATCTTCGTCATATCCCCGATCATAGCCGAGTGTAATACCGCGCCGCGCCACTTGGCGGGCTTTTTCATCGGTGGCAAAGGCGCGGGAAGACCCCCTGAACATATTGCGCGGAAACTGATCCAAGATAATCACCAGTGCCAGGCAAGACCGCGGCGTATCCATCCAGTGATCTTGCTTGCCGTCCCCTGCCCGCTGCACCAGCCCGCCAAAGCGGGTGGAGATAAGGCGGTCGAAATCGTCGTCTTTTTTGAACCAGTCCGCAGGACCTGAATCCTCAAACCAAAATGTCAAAACATCGTCAGCTTTACTCAAAGACATCATCTGCCTCCTTAAACAACCAAGACATTCATATAACCAAAACTGCGCGGAAATCATTCACATTCGTACAGGTCGGCCCGGTCATCACCAGATCACCCACATTACTGAAAAAAGTGTAACTGTCATTATCTTCCAACATGCCCCATGCGCTCATATCCGCCTTGGCTGCCCGCATCAAGGTGGTAGGCGTGATGATCGCCCCAGCCGCATCGCCCATGCCATCAATGCCGTCTGTATCACAGGCTAGCGCATAAATATCCGGCTCGCCGTCCAACTCTAACGCCATGGCCAAAAGATATTCCTGATTGCGCCCGCCAACGCCGCCACCCTTGGCAACCACCGTGGTCTCGCCGCCGGAAATTAAGACACAGTGTGTGCCTTCTTCTTTCAGGGTCCGGGCGATTTGCGCGTGCTTCTCGCCGAGGATGCGGGATTCGCCCTCTAGGTCATCACCCAGAATAACAGGCTTAATGCCCATGTGCTGGGCTTCACGCTTGGCCGCATTCAGGGCATCACGCGCCGACATAATCACATTGGTACGGGTGCGGTAAAATATCTCGTCCCCCGGCTTTGGCGTCTCGCCAAGGCCGCCTGCCAAAATCTCCATCACCTCTGGGGTGATCGGGGTCTCGTAACGCTCCAAAATCATGCGTGCGTCTGCCAGCGTGGTGCGGTCAGGCACCGTCGGGCCAGAGGCCACCAGCGCCGGGTCATCCCCCGGCACATCAGAAATCACCAGCGTTTCCACCCGCGCCGGATAGGCCGCCGCCGCCAAGCGCCCGCCCTTGATACCCGACAAGTGTCGACGCACGGTGTTCAGCTCTGATATGCTCGCGCCCGAATTCATCAAATGACGCGCAATGCGGCGTTTATCATCCAACATGATGCCCTTTAGCGGCACGCTCATCAGTGATGACCCCCCGCCAGAGATGAGCGCGATAACCAGATCGCCTTCTTTGAGGAAACTGGCCCGCGCCATCATTTCGCGGCTGGCGTATTCACCCGCCTCATCAGGGTCCGGGTGGCCAGCTTCAACCACTTCGATGCGATTGGTTTCGTGGGCATGGCCATAGGGCACGATCACCAAGCCTTCAACCGGGCCGGGCCAATGGTCTTCCACTGCGCGGGCCATAACGGCCGCGGCTTTGCCCGCGCCCAGCACCAGCGTCCGCCCCCCCGCAGCGACACATTTCGGATCAGGCAGATTTCGCACCACCGCCGAATAGGGATCAGCAGCTTTCAAGCCCGCGTAAAACAGTCTGCGCAGTATATTTCTTGGATTCAGCGGATCAGTCACAAATAGCGCCAGTTGAAAAATTGATAAAAACACCCCCACGGCAAGCGACACAAATATGCGCCTGCCAGCACAATATCACTTTGCTGTGCGGCTGTCGCAAGGTCAATGATTAGCTGGAGGATAGTCCTGCGATGACAAAACATCCAAGACATCGCTCGCAGCTTCGCTGATGACGGTACCCGGCGGAAAAATCGCGCTGGCGCCTGCCTTATAAAGCGCATCATAATCGCCGGGCGGAATAACGCCGCCAACGAAAATCTTGATATCCTGACGTCCCAAGTCATCCAGCGCCGCGCGCAGGGCTGGCACCAGCGTTAAATGACCCGCCGCCAAAGTGGATACGCCCACGGCATGAACATTATTCTCATTGGCGAGAGCCGCAGCCTCTTCCGGCGTTTGAAATAACGGCCCGATATCCACATCAAAGCCCATATCGCCCATTGCAGATGCGACCACTTTCTGCCCACGGTCATGGCCATCTTGGCCCATTTTTGCGACCAATACCCGTGGTGGACAGCCGTGCCGTGATTCGAAGGATTTGACCTTTGCGCTGACATCCCCCCAAGCATTGGACCCCTCACCTATCTCACCCGCATAGACACCCCGCACGGCCTTAGATGTGGCGATATGGCGGCCAAATTCCTTTTCCAGCGCCGCGCTCATCTCGCCGACGGTGGCCCCGGCCCGTGCGGCCGCAACCGAAAGGGCCAAAAGATTGGCCTTCTTATCAGCAGCACCGTTTTGCAGGGCCGTCAAAGCAGCCTCAACGGCACCCCCATCACGTTCGGCCTTCAGTTTTTTAAGCTTAGCAATTTGCTGAGCCCGCACACGGCTATTATCTACCTGCAGCACGTCAACCTCTTCCGGCTCGTCCAGCAGATATTTATTCACCCCGACGACGCTTTGCTTTCCCGCGTCAATGCGCGCTTGGGTCCGTGCGGCCGATTCTTCAATGCGCATTTTTGGAATCCCCGCTGCGATGGCGCCTGCCATACCACCTGCGGTTTCAACCTCGTGAATATGCCCCATGGCCTTTGCGCACAGTTCAGCGGTCAGACGCTCCACATAATAGGAGCCACCCCAAGGGTCGATATGATCGCACATGCCGGTTTCATACTGAATCAACAATTGCGTATTACGGGCAAGCCGCGCGGAAGCGTCAGACGGCAGCGCCAGCGCCTCGTCATAAGCATTGGTATGCAAGGACTGTGTGCCGCCATGGGTCGCCGCCAGCGCCTCAACACAGGTGCGCGTCACATTATTCATTACGTCTTGCGCGGTGAGCGACCAACCAGAGGTCTGGCAATGCGCGCGCAACATCAGGGATTTGGGGGTTTTCGGTGTGAACTGCTGCATCAATTGTGACCATAACAGCCGCCCGGCGCGCTGTTTAGCGACCTCCATGAAATAGTCCATGCCCACGCCCCAAAAGAAAGAAATGCGCGGCGCAAACTGGTCCACATCAAGACCCGCTGCGATCCCCGTGCGCACATAATCAATCCCGTCCGCCAGTGTATAGGCCAGCTCCAAGTCTGCCGATGCCCCGGCTTCTTGCATATGATAGCCAGAGACTGAGATGCTATTGAACTTCGGCATATGTTCAGACGTATAGGCGAAAATGTCAGCAACAATGCGCATGGATTGTTCCGGCGGGTAGATATAGGTATTGCGGACCATGAATTCTTTCAGAATATCATTTTGAATGGTGCCGCTGAGCTGCTCTGGCGACACGCCCTGTTCTTCTGCGGCAACGATGTAAAGCGCCATACAGGGCAACACCGCGCCGTTCATAGTCATAGAGACGCTCATTTTATCAAGTGGAATACCGTCGAACAATGTCCGCATATCTAGGATGCTGTCGATGGCGACACCTGCCATACCCACATCGCCCGCCACACGGGGATGGTCACTGTCATAACCCCGATGGGTTGCCAAATCAAAGGCGATGGACAGGCCGCGCTGACCGGCGGCGAGATTACGGCGATAAAAAGCATTGGAATCTTCCGCTGTTGAAAACCCCGCATATTGCCGCACCGTCCAAGGCCGCGTGACATACATGCTGGGATAAACCCCGCGCACATAAGGAAAAAAGCCCGGCATTGAGCTCACAAAACCCAGACCACGCAAATCGTCCGCATCATATTGGGGGGGGATGGCAATGCCTTCTGCACTATCGCTGGCAGCGCCCTGCACCGGGGCCGCCCCAGTGGGATTCATTGGGGGCAGCGGCAAGTCATGATCAGAAAAATCAGGGATACGGCTCATACCTCGGTCTCCGCAAAAGCATTCACCCCAACCACAACCCGATCGCCATTGGTGACGCTTGCATTGCGCGCCGCCCGTACCGGGGCGATCAAGTCCTCCGTGCGGCCCGCGCCAATAAAGGTTGCCATGCCCCCATCACGCTCGATTGTCTGTACCAGTGCCCATGCCGCATGGGACAGGTCATGGGTCAATTTTTCCACCGACCAAGACCCACCTGCAGGGTCCGCAACACGGCCAAGGTGACTTTCTTCCAGCAAAATAGCGGACGTATTGCGCGCCGTGCGCCTAGCCCGTCGCCGCTCATTCGGATCAACAAATCCGGCATAGTCATAGGGTTTGATCGTGATGTAATCAGCGCCCCCCACGGCGGCGGCAAAACTGGCCACTGTGGTGCGCAGAATATTGGTCCGCATGTCGACATTGGCCATCATCCGACCAGAAGTCACCCCCTGCAACACCATCGATGGCGCGGCCACGCCGCAACTGCTCATCACACCCGCCCATAGGCTGCGAAGGGCGCGAAATTTAGCGATATTCAGCATCACGTCTTGGTCTGCCGACATACGGAAAACCAGCTGACCAGCTGTTTCTTCCGGTGCCATTCCGACCGCCTCCATGACATGTAAATAATAAATCCCTGAGGCAATGGCAAAGGCCAGTTCCTGCACTTCGCTGGCGCCCGCATCATGATACTTTGTCACATCCACGCCGAGCGCGCGAATGCTTGGCAGGGCCGCATGAACTGAATGAACCAGCGTTGCAAGACCGTCCGCTGGGGCACCAACTGACAGCGGGTCCGCGTTGAGAAATATCCGCGCATGACTGGTCTGAATGTCGCGCTGTTTATACACGCCTAGCAGATCAGCCGCTGCCGCTGCATATTCGGCCCCAGCCTGAAGAGAAACGGGAATATAATCCAGAAGGACACCGTCTAAAAGCGCCGCCATATCGTCCATCCCGCCAACGCGCACACCGTCCCCGTGCCCAGTCGCATCAATATGGATGTGGATGGCATCAACACCGCCACGCAGGTCGCGCAAGATCGCCGCATTGACAACGCTGATATCACCGCGCACATAGGATGGGCAGGATTTCCACCCCCGCGCGCCCGGGCGCAACCCAACAAAACTGGCCTGTTCCGGATCCGGCAACGGGTCCACCGCAATGCCATCCGCCGTATGGGTGCACATGATATCGTCATAGGTTTGATCACCTAAGACGGTCTTTATATTTTGCAGCCAATCATCCCGGTTGGGCTGATCAAAGTCACCTGTGAATAGCGGTTTTGAAACCATTCGGTGTCATTCCCCAAGTTCAATCGTTTCCCTAGCTTGTGTTTAGGGGGTCACGCGATTGAGGTCAAGAATTGCTGGGGGCATCCTAAAATGGAAAATACTGTGGAAGGCCCATACGGCCCGCGGTCAATATAAGAAATGCGCCAAAAATAATCGACAAGAGCCGCATTGGAATTCGGTGTGCAAGCGCAGCCCCCACAGGTGCCATCGCCGTGGATAGTGGCGCGATCACCAAAACACCGATCAAATTCACAAAACCAAGTTGATAGGCTGGCAATCCTTCGATGTTCCACCCGGCATAGATAAAAGAAATCACTGCGGGAATCGCGATCAATAGCCCCAAGAAGGACGCCGTGCCGACAGCGGTGCGAATAGCCGTCCCATAAAGCGTCATCAGGGGTACAGAAAATGTCGCACCGCCAATGCCCATCAGGCTGGACGCGCCGCCAATAAAACTGCCAAAGCCAAAGCCACGTGTCCCTGACGGTATTTTATCGCCAATGACCTTGCCCTCTAGCGGAAGCAATAGTTTAAGCCCCATAACAAAGGCAAGGATGGCGAAAAACATGACCAGCGCATCGTTTTTAACATAGGGCGCCAACAGCCCCCCAACGGTCGCACCTATGATGATGCCGGGACCAAGCCCGCGCACACCTGACCAGTCAATCGCACCGTGACGACTATGCGCACGCGCCGAAAAAACCGCCGTTGGAATGATGATGGCCAGCGACGTGGCGACCGTAATATGCATGTGGTAAAATTCCGGCACCCCCAGCATACCAAAGGCGAAATAAAGCACCGGCACGGTCACAATCCCGCCGCCAATTCCCATTAAACCCGCCAAAAACCCAGCCAAAACACCCGATGCCGCCATGGCAAGAAGGATTGGAAAAAGGTCTGCACCCCAATTCATAATCAGCCCCTAAAAGAACGTCAGCGCAGAGACAAATATTGCGCCCGTAAAAATTAATGCGATCACACAATAGCCCATGATATCGCGGATATGTAGCCCGGCAATCGCCAACAAGGGGATGGCAAACAAGGGCTGGATCAGATTGGTCCATTGATCGCCCATCGCCACGGCCATGGCAACGCGCGGAATATCGGCGCCCAATTGCAGGGCTGCGTCGACCACAATTGGCCCCTGCAAGGCCCACTGCCCACCCCCCGATGGCACAAAGATATTCAACAGGCCAGCCGAAAAGAACGAATAAAGAGGCAACGTTTCTGCGGTTGCAACCTGCGTAAACAGCGCCACCACCATGCCCCCCAACCCGCTATCGCGCATCAAGCCCATCAAGCCTGCATAGAACGGGTATTGCAGCAAAAACGGCCCCACAACCCGCGCGGCATCGGACATCAACTGCACATAATGTTTGGGGCTTTTAGAAAGAGCAATCCCAGCGATCAAAAATGTGAAATTAATGATATTCAGGTTTAACCCACCCGGATTTTCCACGAAAAAATTGAACAAAAAACCTATGCCTGCTGCGGCCACCAGCCAATTCAGATACGGGGCGTTTTCAATACGACTTGCGGGCGTATTGGCCTCAACCGCGCTATCGACCGAGACATGTTCTTCCGGACCAAGCTGCAACGGGCGGGTCTCTGCGGCGCTGGGGGCTAAGGATGCCATCAAAAACGGTAGGCTCAGCAGGATCAAGGCCGCCACCGAAAGATTCCAAGTGGTGAAAATGGTCTCCCCCACACCGACAAGGCCAATAGAGTCTTCCAGAAAATGCCCCGGTGTGTTGATCGCCAAGGTGATGGAGCCGGAAAACCCCTGATGCCAAAGCACATAGGCAGAATAAGCACAGGCCACCAACAGCGGATAATGGACCTTGATCCCCCGCCGCGTGCAGTTTTCGCCCATGATCCGGGCGATAATGGCCCCTGCCACCAAGCCAAAGCCCCAACTCATAAAGCTTGAAATTCCCGCCACAACCGTAACCATCAGATAGGCACCGCGCGCGGTATGAACACGCCCGGTTAGCGCCCCAAGAAAACGCTGCGCAGGCGATGTGGTGGCAAGCGCATACCCCAGCACAAAAGTCAGCACGATTTGCATGGTAAAGGCCAGCAAGCCCCATATGCCATCGCCCCATGACTGCAAACTGGCAGCCACCGAGTAATCGGCAACAAAAACAGCCATGGCAAAAACAAATGTAGTGAGCAAAACGGCGATGACGAATGGGTCTGGCAGCCAACGTTCAACGATACGCACAAAAAAGCGGGCTAAAGATTGCAGCATAGTTCCCCCGAAACATGAAGCGAAAGACGGTTTTCTTATTGAGAAAAGACTAGTGCATGTGAATAAAAATGGAAACAGCCTTGAGCCTGCTTCATGGAATCGCGGCAATATTTTGCACGCGATACCGGAAGCTAACAAAGAAAGCCTTGAGCCTGCTTCTTTATAAGTTTGCGCTCACGGACGTTTCCTGCGGATACGCCTCCGCGGGGGCCTCGCTGTCGCTCGGACGGGTACAGACAAGCTGACCCTACGTTATATCTCCTGTTTGCGCTCACGGACGTTTCCTTCGGATACG